>Ga0123342_1007604_pt1 | contig 14200 bp, 5 predicted proteins | sample Turbeawhitnodule_FD_89960 | JGI IMG/M metagenome (GOLD analysis project Ga0123342, IMG submission 89960) | Root nodule microbial communities of legume samples collected from Mexico - Turtle bean Mexico white nodule | ecosystem: Host-associated > Plants > Roots > Nodule | place: Mexico: Nepantla...
CAAGTGGAGAGGGATCCAGATGGTGACACGTGTACAGTTGGATGTGAGCCACGTGTCCAGAGGTGTAACCGTCAGGAGAGAGAAACGCTCAGGTATATAAGGAACTCTTAACAGATTTTGAGGGACGTTTTCCATAACACTTGCTACACTGAGATTCACTGCGCACGGTTCCTTGAGTTTTGAGATTCTCTCTTAGTATTTGGTGATTCCGTCACTAACTTGAGCGTCGGAGCGCGATCGGCTGCAGCGGCGCCACTCTGTCTTTTTCAGGTTCTCGTGAAGATTTGAGGCGTGAGGGACAGAAGCTAACGTGGTGCAAAGCCGATCCAGGAGGAGAAACCTTTGACGTGACAAGGCTCTTGCGCTCAGGTCAACCGGCAGGATCAAAAGTCATGAACATTGTGGACGTGTCAGAAGTTTAGGTTTGTGTTCTTGTCAATCTAAGTGTTTGACTTTAATGCTTATTCATATAGTGGACATCTTTAAGTTATCCTTCCTATACATAATTACAAAATCAGTTTCATAATTTTTTATTTTTTATAATTTTTTTAACTTACACCTATTAGCAATGTAAGTCACATTTTAACTATTTCCTCTCCATTCAACTTTGAAAAATCAATCATTGAAACTACCATTAGATAAGTAAATGTTAGTATATATTAGATACATATAGTCCTTTAAAAGTAAGTAGATGTTAGAATTAAGTCAAAGACAATGATACATTTAATTAAAATTTCATGTGGCAATGCTTGCTTTGGGAGTTACTACTTGTTTCTAATTAACAAGCATATTGTTGTGTTACTTATAGGTCACTCAAGTTAATACCTTGACTTATATGACTATATTTCTAGTGTTTCTTTTAAAAAAAATCCATTGTAGTTTTGTCACATCTTATACTATAAATTTTGAGTAATAACATTCATTTTTCCTTGTGCCTTTATGATTTAAGTGAAAAATAAATAAACATATGCCTCAACGTACTTGAACTCCTCCTCAGTTGGTCTTGAAAGAATTTAAAAGTCTACATCCTATATTTTCCTTAAATGTTCTTTCCATTATTAACATTTACCAAAATATTAGTTTTATTCTCCAAGTGTCATTGATGCAATTATGCTTACTTTAAGAAATGTATTTAAAGAAGCTGCATTAACTATATTTCCTAAGACTTTTTTTCAAAGAAAGTTGTCATTAAATTAGTTATTATGAAAAATCCACAAAAAGAGCCATAGAAACTTGGAAGAAGTGAAAGATAATGAAATGCATTTTTATTCAGTGTGCCTCTTTTAAGAAAGTATGAGATTTGATTAAATGTTTAATGGTGGTACTAAATTTGGTGCTTGTGGATAAGGCAATAAGGTATTAACTCGTTATTTAATTAAACGAGTAATTTCCTTATTTGATTTGTAAGCCTCAGTTAAGCAGAGTTATGTTAAGGTATCAAATGCCATGCATGCAGGAAACTCAAGTAGAGATTGGTTCAGTCAAAACTAGAATTATTGTATAGTGAATAATTGAATACTTAGTGCATTATTGGGTCTTGATTTGATACCAGATGTTCGAATGTTAGGGTACATTTTTTAGCAAATAGGTGATATTAAGGACTTGGATTTTACAAGCTTAACTCATCCATTGTTGTACTTTCAATACTTGAGCATCTCAAAAATAAAAAAAATTGATTGAGATTGCATTAATGGCATGTGCTTTGAAAGTAAAATATAAATATGGACAGTCATATTCTAATTAAGGCATGTTCACCTTTTGATTTATTTTATGATTGAATGTTTTTTTTTTTGCTATGTAAGACTCAACCTTGTGAAAAATATCTTTTTTTTTTTAATATTATTCAATTTGATTAATTTTATGTTCTAAAATAGGTTTCTTCATAAATAAGTTAATGAAATGAAGACAATGAAATGAAGACAATGATGTTGTCTAAGAGAATTATCTCGTGACTTTGCTATGTTTCATGCATCACTGATAATATTTAAATTTTAATTAAATTAATATATATTTTATATTATAATTTGGATGTTACTAATTATGATTGTTTTTTTATATATTAGGTATCTAGTCAAAGAAGTGTTCCTAAGAAATAAATGAGCAACTCGAGAACATTAATTAAAGAATATGTTTAATTTTATGATAGAAAATAAATAATATTGTAATATTTCACTAGTTTTAACCTTTAAACTTTGGTGTTTACATTATTATTTTACCTTGAAGTTATAAAATTTATTATTTGTTTTTCTATTAAATGTTATATTCAATTATAAAGACCAAAATTTTAAAATATTGGTCTTTTACCATTTTTTTTTCAGTTGTTATGTGCATTAAAAACACAATCCACTAAATGCAACAAATGAAATTAATGGGGATTTTGAAACCACGAGAAGTATTAGGGGTTTGAACCCCCCTGAAAATAACAGAGGTTTAGGAATTGTTAGAAGTAACAACGAGTTTGGTAACTCTCGAAAGTTACAAGAGTTTGGTCGCCCTCGAAAGTAATAGGAGTTAAAAGAACCATTGTAAATTAATTCATCTTCCAGGGGTTATTAAAAGTTGTCGGTAATCCGATAGCGATGTTGGCTCTACCTGGAGAAGGACAAATTGTGGGTAACACACTTAGCGGAAATTAAAATCGTTGGTAACACTAAATATAACCTCAGTTAAATTTAATTTTTATCGCAGTGTATTAAACATTTAAGGTTTTCCATTATTTTACTATTGTGTGTTTATAAATTATAAATGAGTTAGTCATACTTAATTATTAATCATATTAATTCCTTCTCCTTTTCATTTAATGACTAGAATCATATTTTATTAATTGTCCTAAACAACTATATTTTATTAATTATCTCACTCCATCATATCCTAATTCTTCATACGTATGAATCTCTTACATTTTGTATTTGGATTCTTGTATATTTGTCCTTATTAGTTATACCTCAAAAGTGTAAAAAATAAGGTTGAAAACACGAACAGGTCGAGATGAGACATAGATTATCATTGTCTGTAAGGATTTATTTGTGGTGTGTTGCGTAAGTCGCCTAAGATACAACAAAAACTTCTCAGATAAAACTAAGAATCTTAGAACTAGCAAGTAAACTCTAAACGACTAAGAGTAAAAGAACGTAGGACACTGGAAATATAAGAGAAGAGAAAAACAAATAAGTGTATTTTGGATAAAGTAGAAAAGAGAGAACATGAAAAAAAATGTGTGTTTTTGGAGCAACTAGAGACTCCTATTTATAGATGAAGAAGGAATACTTGAATCTACAGAAGAGAGGAGTCATTCCACAAGATTTGGAATGACCATCGAAAAAGGAGAAGATCATTGAAAAAGAAAGAGACCATTATAAAAGGAGGAGAAAGGTGAAAACGTGGATATGCAAGTTCCAAAGTCTTGCTTTCATCACAGCGACACCATATCTAGAACCATCCAATGAGTTCTTTTTCTAGATCTAAACTGAATCTCAAACTGATGAGTGTGTCTGATAGTTGCCTAACAATGGTTTAAATTTTAAATAATAAAAATTGCATATTAAAAAAAGAAAATAATAAAAATATTGATGGAAAATGTATATTATTTCAAAGAGCTTAAACTTTTTTAACACAATCTTATAATAATAATAATAATAATAATAATTATTATTATTATTATTATTATAATAGCAGTAATAATAAATAATTAAAATTCTATGACACGTTATTATTACTTAAGTTCCAATAAAAAAAAGTTGAAAGAGAGTAAAACCATCTTAACTATACAAGTTTTGTGATAACCTTGAAATATAATACGCACAAAAAATCTATAATAACTTATAATGAAAGATAAACATGAAAATAGTTATTTTGATTTCATCGACATTTATTAACAACTTGTTTAAAAAAAGCGTAACGAAAGGATTTAGTGGAATATTTCATATTGGTTAGTAACTTGTAAAATTTTAAAGATTTTGGTATCTTTATTATTACCATTTGTTTCAAATTTCAAACACAAATAAATTTATGACTAAATCCATCACTTATAATTATTGATTCAAAATAATATAGAATGACGTACACAAATGGCTAATAAAATTGAAAAAAAAAGGGAAACGTGAAAAGCAACAAACGTTGAGGTTTCTAGCTCCTATGTTAATAACTAGACTTGCTTTTTATACTCAAATCACCATATGTTCAATTATGACAAACCTTTTGAATCAAATGTATCTATTCAAGTACGATGTTAAAACAATATAAGAATTTAAAAGAAGACATGAATCCGTTGTAGTAATAAAAGAACTTACTAGAATTAAACATAATGACCACTCAAAATAGTTACTATAAGCACAACAAGCTTATTTAGAAACATGTGTCTCTACGTGTTCAATAATTTTGATGGAACTTTTTTGTGAAGATTACTATTGTTGAAACATGAAAATTTAGTAAAATTGATATGAAACTCTATAATGCATTAACATCAAGACACATCAAGGACTACACCAAAATAGTCTTGGAAAAATAGATATTGTCATCCTTTTCATCTTTCTAATTCTTGGTACGTACAAACTCTTACTTTTAGGCTTCATCCCTTTACATATATTAGGGAAGTGTTTTTAAACAAAAAAATAAAGAAGTAATTTGAGTGGTTGTATGTTGTACTTATATTCAAACTCCATTTCTTTCTTGTTTTTGAGTTGTATAATCACCGAGCTGGCAAGGTTGTGATGAGTCTTAGTTTAAGAAACCTCTTTCAATCCTTATATATATCGGGGTAATATATAATACTATTGGTTTGTTAAGCTTAAAATAGAAATTGTTGGAGATCTTATATGATTAGAGATAAAATATTTCATAATATATAAGTATATGTAAACTTCATCTTATATGTAAACTTCATCTTATAAGTCAGTTTTATAAAATTGAGTTAGACTTAAATTCACTTCTTAATGTGGTACTATAGATATTTAAAGTCTATCCTAATGAAAGTTTATTAGTCTTATTAGGTCACCCCCTCTTATCGGATCAACCATAAATATATAATCATCCACAAGTTGACAAATCTCAACCAATGTGAGGGGTGTGTGTTGGAATTAGACTTAAAATTCAATTTTTAATAAAAATTAATGCTAGTATAGGTTAAAGAGGTAATGAAAAATATTTCTATTATTACTTGAGATAGTAAAAAAAAATCTCATATAATGAAGAGATTAAACTAAACCTTGTTAGAGTAGAACATGATAAATAACATGTTATATTTATCTATTTTTTCTTTGTTTTTATGATCCTCATTGAATTTTTTTATGAAAATTGAGAAAAACAGTTAAAAAAAACTATTTCACTTAATACATTATTTTTATTGATAACCTATTATATAAAATATTTCATTCAGACGCACAAGATACTATTATTATGATAATATGAATATTTAATTCATGATGTAACACTAAAAAAAAATCTAATAATTACAATACAAGTTCTAGTGATTTTTATATAAATTTGGAGTTTTTAAAAATATTTTTATTATAAGATTATGACTTATAGAAATATTAATATTAACAATATAAGGTTCAAAACTACATCCTAAAGCCCTCCGGAACCTCCAACTCCTGTATGATCAACTACTCGTGTACATAGTACAATCATCGCAATTCACAACACATCAAGAAAACTAAGGGTAAGCTAATGAAAATAAATTTTTATAATATACACAATTCAATCAAAGAGAAAATCAATTAATTTAAGGATTATTCAATCTTCTTCAAATCCCAATATAAAAGATCACATAAGTCTCATCTGGATCTACACATCCAAGATATTCAACAAACATAATAACAACTAATGTCTTCCGGAAGACCCGTATTAAGTAAGTCATACCAGAGACTAACACCTGATCCAAAGATTACCAGCGAATCCAAGAAAAAGGACAAGGGTAAGTTCAATACAATACAAGTCGTGCATCTCATATGTCACGGTGTGCATGAACTCTTTCACCACCTTCTCACCACCTGATATCTTAGTCTATGTGACTTAGATCATCAATAAAACTCGGAAATCTCTGATATCACACATGCATCAATACTTAATACACAAACAAACATTCGTCCATACATTATCCAAAATGTATGAATTCAATTTCATACAATTTTCATCATACAATATCACTCAAAATGCAATCTACAACCTCTAAAATCCTATTTAACAAAAAAAAAAATAACACTTAAAATACTAAACCATAAAAATATAATATTTTTAACTTTCAAATAATATATAAACAAACAACACAATATATAAACAAACAACATCCCTGCAAGATAAATTGAATATTGGGACAACGTCCCATCCACATTCAGATCTTCTAGCCTAGGGTACTATTGAAAGCTAAAATTAGCTTCTCTTACTTGAAATTCCTTATTCTAATAGAAATTCTACCTCAAAGAGGAGAGTCACTCCAAAATTTAGAAACCTAGAGCAAGTTATCCAAAAATTATCAAATTTTAGTATGAGTTTAATCAAGTTGAGAGAAATATCTAATTGAGTAGAAATGTACCTTGACTCCTAAACATGACGTGATCAGATTTTGAAATAGATATGGTATAAAAAAGAATTTTGAAATAGATATGGTATAAAAAAGAAAATAAAGAGAGAAGAGAGAAATGATAAATGGTAGAGGTCTCTTTCCTTTTTCTTTTTTTTTTTTTACAGCTGTTACACATGACATATTTGTCTACTATATTACCTAAGGCCTCCGTTCAAACCCTTTTTTATGACTCTCATGTTCACTTCATAACTTTGCACTTCAATAGGCATATAAAACACAATTGATAGAACATTAATTGAACATGTGACATGAGCCCAATGTAACAGGAGACAGAGAGATATTGAAAGAGCAAATATGCATTAACAACTTCAAAGTAAATCTAAAAAAATGACAAGAAAATACAAAATATAAATAGGGAAAATAAACAGCAAAGTAGGGAATTAATAGTTAAGAAGTTTCATATTTATAATTTTGTATTTGTGCTTATTTTTTAAAATAAGTGATTCTTAATAAATTAAATAAATTAAAAGAAATTGTCTAGTATGATTATTTTACTATTTGATAACAAAGAGTTTTTTAATAAATAAATCTTATCAATTTCTCAAATAACTTATTTTAAAACTATTATTTCAACATTTTTATTTAAAGTTGAACAAGTCTACCATGGTTAAGTTTAATTACATATTTAATTTTGTAAACGAAGTAAATGAAAGTTATTTTTTTTCTCAAAGGGCACGACGTCGTTTCCTCTTTCTCCACGCCGGTTCAAATTGCGCCTCCCGCCTGCTACCATCTACTGTTCACAAAATTCGCATTCTTTCAGACACCCGAAAATGCACCTTCATTTTCTTCACTCCGATTCCAACTTCCCAAATCTGAACCTCACAGAGAAACCCTAGCTCAAACCTATTTTCCTCCTTTGCACAATTCAAAACCCTAACTCTCCCAAAATGTCCTCACCGCTAACGTACCCTGTGGTGGTCGACGACAAGGATCTCGACGACGCCGCACTTTGGGCCATGATCGACTCCGCCTCCGCCTCACACTCCTCCTCCAAGATAAAGGCCCTCGCCACCGCCAAGTTCCCAACGCGCCAGCCCCCTTCCCCGATCTCCTACCCCTGCCCGCCGCCGTCTAAGTTCCGGAAGCTCCTCCGCGACTCCGGCGACAGCGGCGAGGTGGTGCAAGACCCGTGGCCCTACCGCCCGCCGCGGAAGGCCCCGAGGTTGTGTGCCTCCGAAGAGAGCAGCCCGCTCGCGCTGATCAGGAGCGTGCAGAGGACGCCGCCGCCGAAGGAATTCTCGTCGCCGGATGCGCAGGAGCTGAGCTGCTACACGGAGGTCTCGCCGCGGCGGTTCTTCGTGAGGAACGAGGCGGAGGAGAAGGAGAACGGCGTCGGGAATAGCTTGCTTGGAATGTTTCCTTCGGTTTCGTTGTTTAAGGAGTACCAGAATACTGCTATGGGGGTAATTGTCTCGATAACTTTGTTTCAGTGTTCGTGTTTTGGTTTTGTGGAAACTTAGATGTAGGAGATGTTACTCTGTTCAGAATTGAAGTTTATGTTTAAAAGTGAAACTCTAATTGTGATAAGAAAACAATAAGATCATTAACTGTATGTAAGTTTTAAGTGAAGAAAGATTTGAAGCATGGAACTTGTGGTTGAGGGGAATGGACTGAGTGATTCTTTTTGTCCCTTGTTTTTAGAATTTAATACGAGTGTGTTCATCACAGTGCACTCTTTCATTCACTTATGGATAGTAATAGAATTTATAATTATTGATTTATTTTATAGGAAAAGCAATTTTACAGTCGCATATGAGGATTAAGGAGATTTAATTAGTTTTGACAATTTAAATATCTATACAATGATAGTATTAGCAAAATCAAACTTTTGTCTTAAAATCAGTAGAATGGAACAAAATTAATAGAATTTATTTTATTTAATTTTGAGATGAGATGATACGAATTTCGATTTATGAGGTGATACTAATTTGTTGTTTGTGAATATCTTTACAAATTGTTTACTTTAAAAAAAATAGAAGACTGCTTCAACAATAAAATATTTAAATGATGAAATGATCATTTTACTTCTTTCACAATTCTAATCCATTACATTTCATCCATCTTTAGCTGTTCAATTGTCGACCATGTAATAGGTAATGAGAAACATGTAAAGAAACATCGTATGGGGTGGTGAAGTAAGTAGACAGTGTAACTAGCCGTGTTTTTAGAGTTCCATTACATGAGATTTTATTTTATTTATTTGATTGTTTGTATTTTGGGTTAAATGATGGAAAATAGGGTGCGTCATGTGCTTTTTGTTGGTTCCCTCATATTATTAGGGGTTATATAGGAGGACATAACATTGCTCACAGCACCGTCAGGACATGTCTTGGCCTTTGTATTTCTTACCTCGTCCTGAAAATGAATCATTAAATGAGTGGTTGCTCTGAATTTGGTTTGGTCATTAAATTTAACACTTGGTAATACAAATTTTTTCTAAATCAAAGGATAACATGAATCATTTACTTTATGGTTTCCTTTAGTTTCATTGTTTCAGGAGTATCAGTAGGTCTGTGGCTACTGCCCTGTGTAGTGGTTTTCAGCTTGAACCTATACCTATAATATGCTGTTTATAATGGAAAACTTTGACCTTATATTTGTAGTGAAGAAGTGAATTTGCTTATCTGAAATTTATTTATCTTTGATATCTTTAGTTTTTTTATCACTAGATTAGCTTTGGATTAATGCGAACTTTGTGTCTGAACATTGAGAAGCAGTTTTAAGAAATATTGACCTGCACTGTACAATTATCAATGCATTGAGAATTTTATTAATAATTGGGTAAGTTTTACTAATATTTCTTTTTTGCTATGTTCAGTTTTTTGAACTATTTATTGCCAAGAGTGCTTAGAATCAAATTAGATTATAAGAAAGGAATTTTTCCCGTACTTTCTGTCTTTTGTCTGCCATGAACAAATCATGTCAGTCTTTTCATGGTTGATTCCTATTTTTGACACTTTTTAACATCTGTGGTTATCCTGAACAAATCAAATCATTGCATGATTATTGCTGATTAAAAAAAAATCATTGCATGATATTAGCCACTTTCTTTATTTGGATTTCCTAGTCCTAGCTGCTGAGGAACATGTTTTTATTACTTCCATAACTTATTGGGTAGGAGAATATGGATAACTTCAAGGATAGTCTTTGATATCCTTTTAATATTTTTTGATTATTCCTTGTTACCTGATGCTCCAAGTTTGAGTTTTGCTTTTAGTTGGTGTAATAAATTTCATAGTTTTGCATATAGCAACGCAATAGTATCTATATTCTCCATATTGGATATCATAACATTATAGTAAATTTACACAAATATATGAAAATATGAGAGTTGCCCGAGATGCTGTTTTTTTCTTTTTTCTTCACTCAGAAGGATTTACCTAATCAATTCATTGTTGCTTCGATGTTCAGATTTTGGAGAAAACTGATTACACTTTGATTTCGGGGAATCCTTTCATTAAGAAGTCAGGTAAACATAGTTTCTCTTCTCTTAACAGTGAAAATGATTCAACTGATGCAACATGGCAGGGCATGTCTTTTTTTAGGTTGGAGAAAGATATCTTGTTACTTCAATATTTCTTATGAAATCAGGGACAAAAATATTGAGTTTGATGAGAATCGCAATGTTCAGCGTGCTGAGTTTGTGATTCGTGCGCTCATGCAGTATGTGTCTCGTTTGGTTGTTTCAATTCATATATCTTCTAAATTATGTCTTTTGTCACCAGTTTCTGCTGTTTCTGTTGATTTTCATTACATCAGGGGCGGCAGGTTCTCGGATGGATGGGGCTCTTGTGATCGACGTGAAAAAAGATTCCAGAAGCCAAATCATGATGTTCCAAGCACTGCAGAGACTAGAGCAAAAAACAAAGCTTGTCAAGTACGCCGCTTTTATCATATTATATTTTTCTGATTCATTATTTCGATTCAACTGTGATTAAATAAAAAATCGTGAAATTAAGCTAAGACTTCTTTATTTATAAAAAATAATATAATTAGTCTGGTAAAATATATTTATGTTTTAAAATGTTAGGAGAATGTTATAGCGTAGAGTAAGTAGCAAGTAGGTAGCGATGCATTGGATGGTTGAGGGTTGACTACCTGGAAGATTCTTTGCCGCGTGTCACACTCTTTCACCCATAACTACAAGTTCATCCTCAAACTTTTGCACCCGTACACGTCAAGCCACGAGTCATGCACCACCACCATTCTCAAACTTCTAAATCCATCATCTTCAGTTCCCACAAACAATTTATTGAAGCACCATTCCCGTGTCACAAATGGACAATAAGAATATTTTTATATATAAAGAAGTCGTGCCTTCTTCCTTTTTATCCGGTGAAGTCGTGTTTTCCTATAAACGAACAAAAAAATTCACGTACCAATTAACTCTTAAAGAAAGGGTTTGTGACAGACGACTTTTGACCACATACATAAAAGTCGTTATTATCAAACACATTGTAGTTGAATCGAGATACAATGTACTATATTGAAAAGCTTACACATACATAAAAGTCGTTATTACCAAATATATTGTAGCTGAATCGAGTGAATCGAGATAAAATGTGGTATATTGGAAAGCTTATATTGTGAATTGTAAAATTTATAAACATTAAAAATATAACATATGCTTAAATAATAAGATATATAAATATGTAAAGATACAATTAATAAAAAGATCTAATATTTTATCTGAAGTGTTGTGTCTACTTGTATTTATTATACAATTTCAACAACACAACTTAAAAAAAAATGGTATGGTTGCTGTACAAGATTCCTATAACCAATACTGCACAACAAAATTTTACTCCAATTGTTCTCTAACTTCAAAAGCCAACAATCCTAAATTTATCTGTTCAGGCGCAGAGTTGATTTCATTTTCTTTCTCTAGAAGTTTTGTACAGAAATTTCTTGCAAACAAGTACTAGAATGATCCATGTCCATCTGCAATTGGCACAGCTATATAGACTTGCATCCAAAATGTGTTTCTTTCCTCAGATGTTTTTTTATGCTTTATGGGAGGGGAGCGGTATGACTTGTGATCTTTGGTTCGCAAATGTTGGTGTCTTTCTCAGTGCCATGCTTAGAAAATTTGGGCCATGCATTAGGCAAAATTATTAGAAAGAGTTATACTAAGGATAAGAGAGAAGAATGGGAGAAATAACAAATTTTGAAGAGAAAATGGTGAATCAGAAGTTTTGTGTAATATAAATAATATTAAAAAACAGTTAAATAATTTTGGAAGTGGTCAATATTAACTAACAAGAATGAAATTATCCTGATTCTACTTCCAGGTAGGTAGTAAGGTCTTTTCTCTATATTTCTTGCCAATTAATTTTAACTCTATATTTCTTGGCGTTCTTTTCATAACATATTTCCTTTCCTTATTTTAAATGAGATTAGAGAAAAAAAAAGGAGCAATTGAGTGAGAAGAATTTGGAGTTTTAATAGAAAATTGGCTTATTTGCTTGTAGTTGTTAGTTAGGTCCTTGGTTTATGTTTGACATACTTAGATGCTTGATCTCTTAGTATGCTTCGCGTTACTATTTCTCACCATTTCATTCCCTGGTTTCTAACGACACTAAAAAACGATGAAAATCTTCCACAAGTAACAGTTGTTTTAATCTAGTTTCTGTTTTTGTGCCATCCTCTTTTCTTTTTTGTTTCTTTAATTGCTTCCTTTGGATGGTTGAAATGAAGAGGTTGTTTGCTATAATTTTACAGGACTTGCTAGGAATTGGAGAATACCGACCTGGTGCAACCAGTCAATTTCATTGATGTTATAAATCACTTTTGCAATCATTTAACTTCCTCTAATATTTGTTGAGGGATCAAATGTTTCCATTAATGTATCTCATTCATGAACAATAACCCTAAATCCTAATACTCATTGTAAAAGTTGTTAAATGGAGTAACACTTGTTATTCGATGCGAATAGCCTCACAAATTTAAACTGAGACAAATTTTATCTTTACCAAATTTTATTTTTAAAAGATTGATTAAATTTATTGTGCTCCCATCTCAAGATTATGTCTTCACTTAAAGAAATCATCACTTTTTAATATAAATTCTAATATTTAAGTCTTTGCAATTAGAATTATACTTTTTTCAAATGTTTCCATCGGCATGGGTAATTCTAATCAAATTTAAATATACTTTTAGTTTAAAAAAATCATTTGCTCTAAATATTTAAAAATTATTACTTTTACCACTTAAAATAATTTTTTTACTAAATATTCAAATTAATTCGTGAAAGATTGACGGTGATATGTTTCTGATATTAAATTTTGATGTAAATTGATTATTGAAAATCCATTTTTTTTTCTATGTAAGTTCTTCCGTATCAAATACAAAAAGAGCTACATATACGTATCAAATATCCAAAAAATAACTTATATGCAAATGAGTTTTTGAAAGACTCATTTACGTCAAATTCATTCTTGATCAAAACGTAATAGAGCACCTCTTCTTTGATAAACCAATTTGAATATTTAATCTTAATTCTTTCAATTTGGATATTTAATTAAATAATTTAATTTAATATTTTATTAATATAGAAGTTGTTAAATGAAAGTAAGTAAGAGAAAAAGTCTTAGAATAGGACCACTCCGTCCCACTAACTAAACACCCACACATTCATTTCGTACATAAGTTCCTGTCTTTATCTTATTCATCCCTTTTTAAATAAAGTTTGTTTGACATCGAAAATAGTAAAAAAATACTATTTTTAAATAAAATAATAATTTATTTAAGTAGCAACTGAAGGTAACGGTGTCAAAGTATTATTTTTTTTCTTCTTCTTTTATTCTAATTTTGAATGATGACAAGGAAATGCATTTCCATATTATCAATTCTAAATAAAAACCTTATTTCATTTCAAAAAGATACCACATCGATGCTGCTCTGCTCTGCATTATGTCTATAAATTTATTTTTTTAACATTAAAACAAAATTTATATTATTTTTAAAGTTATAAACTCATTCTATAATACTTTTGGTATCATAAATTTTAATTTATATTAATATTTTATATTATATTAAATCGAATCTGGAACCCAAAAAAATAGTGACGAAAAAATAAAAAAAATTATTAGAGATAACAAAATTTATTAATTTATCAGAAACGAAATGCATATTTAAATCATTTTTATTTTAAAAAAGCAAGTACAATATTATTTATGGAGAGATAATAAATGGTTGTATATATTACAAATAGTCAAAATAGTTAGTTATTTTAATTCTAAAATTTAATTGCTATCTTAATTATTTGGTGAGGACTAAAAAAAGACATTGTAGGAACTTAAATCATATTTAAGTCTTAAATAAATAAGATTAATAAAATAATTTGAAAAAAAAATAAATATTTTGTTTCATATATATTAGGAATAATTTTTAAAAAACACGTAAATTTTTAACGAATTTAACTTTACTAACTAGATTAATTAATTAATTTTCTTATAGAAGATTCCATTAGTTATATAAGATTTATTCATTTTATATTTAATTTGTATTTAATAAAATTCAGTTTATATAACTATATATATATATATATATATATATATATATATATATATATATATATATATATATATATATATATATATATATATATATATA
>Ga0123342_1007605_pt1 | contig 14196 bp, 8 predicted proteins | sample Turbeawhitnodule_FD_89960 | JGI IMG/M metagenome (GOLD analysis project Ga0123342, IMG submission 89960) | Root nodule microbial communities of legume samples collected from Mexico - Turtle bean Mexico white nodule | ecosystem: Host-associated > Plants > Roots > Nodule | place: Mexico: Nepantla...
ATAATAAATAAATATAATTAAAAAAGATAATCGTTGACGTAAAAAACAAAAAAAACCATACCGGACACCCCCCCCCCCCCCCCCCCCCCCCCCACACACACACACGAAACTTCTTTTTCTTTCTCTCTCCCTTTTATCTTTTCTCTTAATTTCTCACTTCATACCTCATCTATTTTAGAATCTGATCGTACCACGCTGTAGCTGAGGAGTTAAGGAACATTTCTACCCAATCAGATTTTCAAACAAAGTAAATTCATTTTTACTCTAAATATCCTTTGTTCTCTGTTTTGTTTTTTCTTAGGATTTAGTCATCAATCTTGGTGGGGCCAGTTGAGAAGTTTAATCCTCTCAACTTATTCTATTATATACTGAATTTTTGTTCTGTTTGGATAATTTGCATTAGGCCCGTAAACCTTGAAGTTTATCCTATGGGGAATAAAATTCTAAAAGTTGCTTGGAAAACAAACAATTGAGGTAAGGGAAGCTAAATTTAATTTTTAATAGCACCATAGGATAGAAAATCTGAATGCGGAAGGGGTGTGGTCCCAATATTCAAATTTTCTTGCAGGGATGTTGTGTGTTTATATATTGGGTTGTTTGTTTCTGTATTATTTAAATTTGTAAAAATATTATATTTTGATGATTTAGTATTAAAGTGTTATTTTTTTAATGTCAAATAGACTTTTGAATATTGTGAATCACTTTTTGAATGATTTTGTATGACGAAATGGTATGAAATTGAATTCATACATTTGGGATAATGTATGAACTGATGTTTGTTGTGTATTAAGTATTGATGCCTATGTGGTAACAAAGATCTACGAGCTTCACTGATGATCTAAGCCACATAGACTAAGATATCAGGTGGTGAGAAGCTGATAGGGGAGTTCATGCACACCGTACCGTGACATGAGATGCACGACTTGGGTTGTATTGAACTTACCTGATCCTTTCTGTTGGATTCGCTGGTCGGGTAATCTTTGGATTAGATGTTAGTCTCTGGTAGGATTTACTTAATACGGGTCTTCCGGAAAACGTTGTTTGTTGAATATTCTGGATGTGTAGATCCATGTGAGATCTATGTGATTGTTTTATTGTGAAGATTTGAAGAAAATTGAATAATTTGAGAAATTGATCATGTAATTTGATTTTCTCTTTGGATTTAAGTGTGTATATTATAAAATTCTATTTTCACTAGCTTACCCTTTCTTTTCTTGTTGTGTTTGAACTGCGATGACTGTACTATGTACACGAGCAGATGACGATACATGTGCAGGAGAGCCTTAGAAGTTTCAGAGTTTTAGTTTGAGCTGTGGATATGTAAATATTTGTATTTCTATAAATCTTAATCATGTATTAGGAATGTTTTGAAAAACTCCAAGTTTGTATAGGATCTGGTAGAACTTGTATTGTAATAGTTATACGTAAATTATGGAATGTTACACTAGATGGAATTCTATTATACCAATGAAAAAATTCTTTATGAATAAATCTTATTCACAAATATTTATTTATACTCTTTAACCTTTTATTCGTCTTCTTTAATGACATTAATCCACCTAACAAACCTTTTATTCTTCTAATGACATTCTAATTTTGGCATCTTCCATTTTTTTTATAATAGATACATTTACGGTGAAAAATCTTTACTTTTTTCGAATTATTTTCTCAATCCATTTCATATATTTATAAACACAAAAAATTATTTACCAAACTAATTTTAATTATTGATAATTTATAAAAGAATAATGACGTGAGATGATTCAATAACTGAACTATCAGATTATTAAAATTAAAATTGAAAGCATGTTTAAAAATAATAATAAAGTTAAAGAGAAGTTAGATGCTTAATTATTAAAATGGCATATGTGACTGAATGAAAGTGATAATATTTTCAAAACTCTAATTTAAGAAAATCTCCTGCAATATTTTTATTTAATAATATATTTCAAAGGCACTTTCATTTATTAAATATATCCTGGAATATTTTTATTTATAATAGATCTCAAAGGCACTTTCATTCATTACACATGGCTAAGATAGGTAATACTTTAAAAAATCAAAATATTTTTATTTAATAATAGATCTCAAAGACACTTTCATTCATTACACCTGGCTAAGACAGGTAATACTTTAAAAAAATCAAATATTTTACTTAATAATAGATCTCAAAGACACTTTCATTCATCACACCTGGCTAAGATAGGTAATACTTTAAAAAAATCAAATATTTTTTGAAAAATAGTGGTAAAATAATATTATAAGAGTGGAAAAATGACATAATTAAAAATAGAAGCACAAAAATATGTAATTAAATAAAATAAGTCATTTAAAAAAATAAAATAGTAAAAACTTATAATAAATGACTCAATAAAAAAAGTAGTTTAGTAATTAAAAAATATTGATATATTTAGAGAATGGCATTAAATATCGGATAAAAGTCTTTAATATTTTAGAATAATACTAAATAATGCTAAAGTAATAGAGTAAACATAAAAATAAATCTATGCAGTAATTATTAATATTACTTATGTCACGATCACGTTATAATCGTAGAAATATTTTAAATAAATATAATTATAGTTTTGAAGTATGTTCCAAATAATTGTTTTCCCTGTTTTCACATTTTATGGTAGTGCATGAATTCTTCGTAAAAATATTTTAAATAAATATAATTATAGTTTTTAAGTATAATTTAAATAATTTATTTTCCTTTTTTTCATAGTTTATGTGCACGACTTTTTTCTTTACACTTAAATTATCGTAACTCTGACGATTTTATCTCAGTATTTTAAGGTTAGTGACATCTTCATAATTTTTTTAAATTAAACTCGTTATGACTCATGACAATTTTACTGTAAATTTTAAAACAAAATGGAAATTATCTTAGAGCATAACGACTTTAGAAGAGTAAAATTGTGTTCTTACTCATTTCTTTAAAAAAAATTCAAATCTATCAATTCTTGTAAATTCGATTAAAATTTGCAACATTTGGTTAAAATCTCCAAAGAACTAAACTCTCTCCACTAAAAGAAGTTGCATAAAATCCTATCAACTTTAAGTGCCAAATTCAGAAGTTATAGATCTGTAATCCAACATTAATATTCCTATAATAATAATAATCTAATTTCAGAAGGATTTGGGCAGATAAAGTAGGTACAGAATAATAAAAAACTAACTCTCTGATAACACATTTACAACACTTAAAAAATGTGCTGAATAATCTCATAATATACTGTGGTAGGTACCAAAAAGTCCCTCACCAACACTAAGCTCCTTCAAGCTCACATGAATTGGAAATGTGCACACTCATTTAAAACAATACTGTGGTTGAATTATCATTTGCACACCCAAGAAAATTAAAGGATTGACACTGAATTTCTAAAGGCTTTTGTTTTAAAATGAAATTTAGAATTCTGTTTGTATATGATTAGAAATTCTTATTATAATCATCAAATTTTAAATTTCTTCAAATAAAAAAACATCCACAGCAATTTTTCCTATTTTTTTCTTATTTTTTTAAAAGTAGCACACTTACACAGATATGATAAAAAACGAACACGAAAATAAATATAATATTTAAAATATGAGATATATAGAGACATGAATCTATATATTATATAAATTAACAATAAAAAATTATGTTTTAATTTTTTTTAAAACAAAAGATGTTTTTTTGTTAAAATTGTTCCTTATTTTTATAATCACATATAATTTGAATTTTTAAAAAATTAATGTATTTTTCATTTTTAAAATTGTGTTAGAATCGTGTTAAAATTATCAAAAATCAAATAAATATTTTTTGAATTGGACATTTCACCGAGAGATGTTCTACAAGTGTCAATAACCTATACGTATGTGACACGAAGACGTCATTTAAAAGGAGTGTCTAAGCCTCATAATACACAGTCATAACTAAATATTTTTGCTTCTGCATTTTCCGTTCCGACCTATACAAGGTCACTCTTATTTCCAAAATGACAAAAAAACATAAAGAAAGCTACCAAGTTGTTTGCAAAATGCAGGGCAAGAGCTCTACAATAAAAAATTTGCTAACAGGGTGAATTATTTGATATGATAAACAATAAACAGTACACCACAAGCTAAAACCACATAAACTTATGAGAATTCTACAGACTAAAGTTTCATCATGTTCCACAATATTTCTAGACTGTCTCTCATTTTTTCATTAGAAGAACCACTGTGTGTGCCGCTATACTTCTATTCTCTCCAAGACTGTCTACCTTTTCATGAGTTTTTGCTTTGATATTTACCACAGAAGAGTCCACTCCAAGCAATGCAGATAAGTTGGCTTTGATAGTGTCCTTGTGCGGGCTCAGTTTTGGCCGCTGAAGTATCAATGTAGCATCCAAATTTCCAATTTCATAACCTGCCTCATGCATAAGTCTAACCTGTAAAATACCACAACACAGATCAGAAGTTGCAGATAAAGTATCCAGCAGTTGGACAACTTATCTTCAATCATATTCCTCGTAAAAAAGTTTATATTTATCAAATATCATTTCATTGTACAGTCAATCAGCCATCATATAGCAAATACATATCAAACCAAATGACATGAAGTAATCAAATTATGAATCATAGGATTCTGAGATACAATGAAAAATAACTTCAACTAAATAAATCATACAAATAATCTCTATAGTGACATAAAAGAAGCTTAACTACAAGCATCACAACAAAATCATAAGCTACAACTGAATTTATTTTAAAGGAATGAGACAGCAAAATTGATTGTGTGCATGACTGATTTCGCATCGGATGAAGTCAAATGTGGATTCATTCTTTACATCCATTCCGAATCGAAACTACTATGAATGAGTTCTATTTTTCAAATCTGAAATGTGAATTTGGGGTTCTAATTGCCAAACCAAACTTGCACACATATCATAAGAAAGTGCAATGTGAAACTTCAGAAAGAAAAAGAAGTTGACCAAGAATAGGGTGTGATCAAAAGTGCTCCTTCATTTGCTTATCATTTAACAATTTAAGGTTATCTAACTTTCAAACAGATAAAAAAACTTTAACGAGAATTGGAGAAAGAAAGACAAGAATGAAAAATAATGAATCATTCAAGTGGGTAGTTCACATCGAAGACAGTATTGAAGCAATTCACCCCTGTATTGTGTGATTCAGAGTCATATGTGATTATGCAGAGTTGAATCATTCGAATCAGATTCTAAAAACTACGCATGCAAAAACTAATAAAAACAGGTAAACGCAGAGTGGGAAATCAAGCAACTCAACAAAAATTCAAAAATAGGAACCGTTTTTGAGGGCAATACGAGTACTTATCTGATAGAATTGAACAGTATAAACAGTTTCATTCCATGTTGTATTAAAAAAATTTAAACAATAAGAAATAACGGCATTCCATTATGCTTCCTTTCATTCCCTAACACCATACTTAAATTCCAGATTCCAATTCAATTCTAACTCTGCATATTTAAATTAAAAAAGGCCTTTTAATTTATTCCCAGGAAATGAATTGAATTCAAATCAACAATAATACAACGGAAACAAATGCCCAAACAAGAATCAGATAGTGATAGATAAACTAAAGTAGAAAAACGAAGACTTGTTTGTGGGATAATACTCACAGATTCATGGATGAAGACGGAAGAGGCACAACCCTTCCACTTAGGATCATTATCAGGAAATATTTGGCCTATATCAGGAAGACCTAACGCCCCCAAAATAGCATCGACGACGCAGTGAAGCAGAACGTCCCCATCGGAATGGGCCTCGCAACCTCTTTCGTGGGGTATGTTAATCCCACCGATGATCAGAGGGTAACCGGGTTCCAAGCGATGGAGGTCAAAACCGTGGCCGATCCGAAAGGGAAGAACCTTGGAAGGAGCGGCGGAGACTGGAGATTTGTCAACTTGGATTGAGGGGGTTGGGGTTGCTGAAGCTGAGGTTGAGGCTGAGATGTGTCTGAGACGGAGGCTGGGAAGGAGGGTATTGTTTTTGCAAGGGAAAGAGGCAAATAGGTGAGAGGTTTTGGGGTTCGTTGTGAATGGAAGGAGGATGGAAGATGCTGCAGAGGAAGTTGCTGCCATAGCCATTGAAGCTTCGATTGAAATGGGAACCAACAACAAATTTCAGACACGACACAAGTTTGTTTGTGTGAATGGCTCACAACAGCAGTGTCCCTTATATTATGTTTCTCTGTTATTTCTGAGTTGTAGGACGAGTTACTGGCAGACTTTAGGGGCGGCTCAGTTCCACAAATTAGACTTTGTGTTTAAAAAACAAATAAAACCAACAATCCCAGAGATTATCTGAGTTGAATATTGAATTTTACTCTGACTCTTAATTGGATTCTACTTCTCCTTATTTAGCTTGGTCTTTCTTTGAATCTTTCTTAGAAATTAGGTTTAATTAATTTAAGATGATTTAATTTTGGTCTTTTATATTTTTTTTTTCAAATTTGGTTATTTCTATATTTTTTATCTCTATTTATTAGAATGGATTTATAAATAATAACAAGGCAAACAAAGTTCTATGTTGTTATTTATATGTCATTAATAATATTGAGTTAGACATCAGAAAGATTTATGAATTAATACCGCATCACTTGTAGTCTTATATCAGAGGATGAAAAGATTTAAGAATAGAAATTACGTTTTTTATGATCATGTTATACCTAGTGAAATATAAGAATATATCTTAATCAACATAATAATCTTTAAGTATTATCAAGAAGTAAAATTTAAAAACCCGAAACATCTATATATAACTCAAATTATTAAAAAATGTCATACATAAATATTACTTATTGGAATAATTTTATTAATATAATCATGTTTTTTAATATTTTATATCAATCCATAAATATAATAACTTTTCTTCATTCTAGCAAAAGAAATTTAGAAAAGTATTTAATTGACTTTCAATATAATAATAAATGTATTGTAAATTAATTAATAAATAAATATTTTTTGACACCCAAATATTACCCCTTGACCACCCTTTATAATAATATAATTTTCACTTTATTTAATAACTAGATATATTATTATTTTATTTATTTTTATTTTTATTAGTTAAAAAAAATATTTTCTTATTATATATTGTAGAATGGAAGTGAGAGAAAATAAAAATGTTAGATAATCTTTATTGTAATTAATATGAGGTACACATGAAAGCTTTTTTATTGATTTATTTTTATATTTAAAGAAAACGCTCAAAAACAAGTTGGATTGATCCTGATAGGTTTTCAGCCACGTGATGACACGATTTGATATATGCTTCCCATTTACAGTAACATTGTTTTGGTTTCTGCAACCTGTAGATTAGATCGGAAGAAACCTTGGAAGCTCTTATTGATAGTGTTTGCAAAAATTGATTTAACACCTTAGTACTTTGATTGTGTTTCGTGATATTTCGAAAATACAGCCAATACTACCGTCGCGTTACCGTCTGGGACACTGAGATACCGTCGCGTTACCGTCTTTGACACTGAGATACCGTCGCGTTGTGGCTGAAATAATGGTACGCTCATGGCTGGAATAGTGATATACTTTCATGCCAAATCCATGCTTCACTTTCTCCACTCTGTGATGCACAAGCACTCCAAGTCCAACCAGCAGCCTGAACCATAGCAATCTGCCTCACACAACCAGAGACGAAAATAAAAGAACACCATAGCAGCTGCAACTTCGATTTCTTCACTTTTCTGTGTCCACGAGCATGTGCATGCACGTTGGAAATCTTCTATTATTGGAAATCTCTTATTAATTAATTAGAAAATATGACTAATACATTTTGTGAATTGATCCATTGATTCTATTTTAGTGTCTTGAAAACTGTAGTACTTTAAATGTATTTTAAAAATATGACACACTAATTATTCATATTGTTTTTTAATAATTTTTTTTCTTTTATTCTTTATATAAATAAAACTTGTATGAAGAGATATACCAACAAAAACAAGTGAAAAGAGAAAAGAGAAATGTAAACAAGTAAGAAGAATAAATATAAAGTAAATGAGAAAATTGTTATTCACTATAATGTAAAATTAAAAATCTTAGTAAAACTAGAGAAATAATTTATTTCTATAGTGCAGATATTTTATATGAAAAATATAAAAATATAGGCCATTCGAAATCCTAATTAGTTAGAGTATCTGCCAAATTCATAAGAAGATAAAATAAATAACTATAATATTTTCTTAAAAATATTAATAGACTAGTTTATGATCTTACTAAAAAAAATTGGGCCCGCCAAACATTTATTTTTGGTAAGCAAGAATCTTTTTACACATTTGCGTTACGCCGAAAAGCCTCCCTGTTTTGATTTAGCTTTCTATTTTACAATTTTAGACATATATTGAGTATAATTATACGTAATCGGACTGGACAATTTTTTTAGCTATATACTTCCCCAAATAGTCATATCCATGAAAGTATAGAGCCTCAATTTCAGCTTTCCTTCCTCTCTGAATCATTACGGCCACTTCATCCTTGTAATTATCCTGTCAAACAACATTTGTTAAAGTAAAACACGCTTTGGTTGAACAGAATATTCTTCTGTTAGTTCAGGGACATGATGCTTGATGTACATCAATTTTAACATAATGCTTATACAGATCAGTTATTGAGTACGGCCTATTTGCTTATACAGTTATTGTGCACAGAAGTTTCTTGCATGGAAATCTAATAATGCAGAATCATTGGAATCAATCCAAATGTACAAATCACAATAGCAACGTATGTCAAAATGTCTTGTACAAAAAACGAATTTAATAAATTGTAATAAACATAAATCACTAAACAAAACTCGAGGAAGCAAATAATACAGTTGGGGCATATTCAGAGGTTTTGATAGCTTACCTGTAATATTCCTGAGGACATCAAGCTTTGAGCAATTTGCAGATCCTTTGGCTTCAATGGAACGAAAGATTGGTCAGGCAACAGAGGTAGATCATTCCCCCGCAGTCCTAACCACTTGACGTTGCAAGCTAGATAATGCATATGAAAACATTTTTTAAGTTTCTTTCCAACACATTAGAGCTATTATACTTTTGTTATAACGAGATTATACAACTACCGTATCTGTATGCCTCTAGGCCCATTCCTACACTTCCAAATTTGAAGGTGCATAGAATGGCTAATCCAGCTGGGTTCCTTTATAAGTTTGAACACGGGTAGAACAAAATGTTACATTTTTTAACGTAAAAAAGAACAGAATATCTTTTTGAAAGGGAAGTTATTATCGGTACAAAGACAAGGAATTATACCAATCCACCAAAGCTAAAATTGGCAAATCTGGAAAAGCTCGATTGATCCGATAAAGAAGAAATCTGAATTTGAACTTTGGCGTTTCAGTTACTAAAAGCACTCATATCAATGGATTAACAGTACCATATATTACATAATAGTGTCAAACTTTTAAGATCAAGCAAGAGCTCTAAGATATTGAATTATATATCTTGTAAACTGGTGTACAGGGTACCTTGTGGCCATATCTGGATAACCTTTAGCAGTGATAAGAATGCTTGGAATTTGATGAAAAAACCGATCCTCAGTAAGCCGCTGAAATATTGCGTGCTAAAAGAGAACCAAACACTACTGTATAAAAAAGTATTGTTCTTCCTTGGGAAAGTACGGAACGTTTCAACTTTCAAAATAGCATGATGCAATAGTTCAGCGAAATTAGGAATTTGAATGAACCAAACAACCTCTAACAAGCTCACCTTTTCCACAATTATAACGTACCGAGCATCTGCATGTAGAACCAATCTCTCTAACAAATTCAAGTCACCAGAAATTGGAAATCCAGAAGAACCACACAAAGAGCAATCAACCACCTCTTTGCCTGGTTCCTGTACAAGAAACATCATTTACAATACTTCATCAAACAATTCGTGTAAAATACCCTAGCCATAAAATACTGAAATTGCAATATCCTCGAATGAAGGATTCACGAGAAACCTGCAAAGTCAGACGGCCAGAAATGAGTCCTCGACTAGAAGCCATGATTCCAAGACTGAATCGACTGCACCGAAGCAATGCTACGAGATCTGTTTGGCGCAGATTGATATTCCCGTTAGAACTTTAAAATTTTACGAAAAGAAAACAAGATAAACGAAATAGTATTACTCATTAGTTAGAACTAACATAAGCATGAATTAAAATTAGATTTAGATAAACTAAATGAGAAATCTATAAATTAATTTATGTATTAACGAAAAACTAGTTTCATTTTATTTTTTCTTATAAATGATTATCCAAAAGGAAACGACACAGTAGTAATAACCTTGGATAGTCCTGTTAACATGCGTTTGAGAAGGAAACAGGTCTGGCGAAAGACAGAGCAGCTTGTAGAAGAGCTCCCTCTGCGTGACACGCTTTTCCTGAAGCAATATCTGATAGCAGATCTCCATCGCCTTCCACACTGCAAGTCAAAGATTAAATTTATATCTCAAAAGCACAAAAAATTGGAAAGAAAAGAATAAGAAAAATGAAAAAACTGCATATGCAATCTGTACCCCTGACAAAGGCCTTTGCTGCAATAGGTCTCATCAGAGACCTTGTCGATATGGAATTGGAGAGAAAAACACGTGACAGTTCCGTCAACAGGCCATGAATGACTCGACTATTGCTATATTTTCTCTGAATCTGTTTGTTTCTTAGGATTATTAAGCTAAAATTTGAAATATATTCATATTTGTTTTCTGATAGCAAATAAGCTAAGAATAAGATAACACAGTGACTAGAACAAGGTAAAGTAGTGTTTAAAAGTTTATTCAAGTGAAACAGGGAGATTATAGCTTATGATTAATCGAAATCGTACCAAAGGCAAATTTGAGATGGCAGGGTTAGATGCATTTAATATTTTGAGAAAATTGAGTACAGAAACTTCAATTCTCGCTCGGACCTGCACGCGTCAAAACGAAACTGGCACGATCAAGAGAAAGAGAAAAACAAAAAAGGATGGATGTTGAAAGAGCATTATTACCTGAGCAGGAGGGACGATATCGGCATTACAGAGCTCTTGATCGGAGAAGAATTTTAGCGTCGAATTTTGAAGATCTTCCATCGGAGCGTGAAATCTCTAGGATTCCGTAACTGTATAATTGGCGCGCAATGGCAGTAAGATAGCAATTTCATGTGTTTAAATACATATATAACAGTCATTCCAGAAAAAGGAATATAACTTATTTTACAAATTGCTATCAAATTTCTTTAACATTATATGGTTACTTTTTATTCATGTATTTTTTTTGTTTTGGAGAAAATGGAAGAAGCTCAACAATTTGGACTGGACTGGACTACTAGCAGACTAACACAGCAGGCCCATGTTAATTGCTATTCACCTCACCTCCCACTTTCAACTTCCAACTTGTTTTTTTTTTTAAAAAGCACCATCACCAAATTAGTGGACACCTTTTTGTGTCAATTAAAATAAGAGAGAAAAAGAAAAGAGAGAGAGAGCGCAGATGAATAATTAGTATTTTTCTTCCTTGTCGGCCCGCACTGTTGTCTTGTATCGGATAACCGCAAGATTGATTCCATTGTCTTGTACATGCGTGCTCACACACGACACATCTTTCTGATTCTACAAAGGACAATACTCATCAAAAGGAGAAAGTGGCACCAAAATGCTGGAAAAGAACAAAAGCTTTTCACACTTTCACTTCTATGTACCCACAACTAGTCAAATCTTAAAGCCTCAAAAACACAAACTAACAATGATTATAGATAGCCAAACCATGGTTGAAATTTCTCCAAAAACTTGTAATCTTCTTCTTTGACTCAATCATCCCTATCTCTACCTTCTCCTATATATATGCGATATGCAGTTGGAAGAACTTGCACGTACGCGTAATGGTTTGGGATTTGCAAGCTATTGTGGGATGCACCATTGCCCCAGCCATTATTATGGACAACCCGAATCTCATTCTTTCTCAAGGTTTTTGTGCTGAACCAGATGACCTACTTTACGATTTTCAGGAATTCTCAGAAACCAAAACGGTGCTTAATGAATTGGAAGAGATTTACAAACCTTTCTACCCCAATGTTCATCACAACCCTCATCCCATCATTTCAAGTTCCCAACCTAACCCAGATAAAAATGTCAAAGAACTCAAACTATCAAACAAAGTAGACGTGCAAGCACAAGATTTGCACGACACGGAAGCATCTACATGCAGAAAAAGGTAAATTATTCATCCAACTGAATTTTTAAATTGATGTTCCATGTATAATTTTGGTTCGTTACATTAAAAGTTGTTAGAGATGGGAACCATAGATTATGAAATTTCATTAATGGATGGATGGAAATTCTATCTTATAATGATTGATATAGTTGTTGGTATAGCTGTGAGGGTAAACTACATTACTTAATAAATTTCAATATGTTATATAATACGAGTGTTAATTTGTCAAAGAAGCAGAACAAGAAGAGGGTGGTGAAGCATATGAGCGCGGTAGATGGTGTGTCAGACCCATGGGCATGGCGTAAATATGGGCAGAAACCAATAAAGGGATCACCCTATCCACGAAGCTATTATAGATGCAGCAGCTCCAAAGGATGTTTGGCTAGGAAATTCGTGGAACGTAGCCATTTGGATCCCGGAGTTTTGATAGTTACCTACACCGCAGAACATAGTCCTCACCCAACTCGCAAAAACTCAAGAACAGGGAGGGGCAGTTCCACCATTGCACCTCCAACAACTCATAGTGATGATATGCAGACTCTTTCTTCAAGGATAAATGTGGTTGTGGAGGCCCTGGAAGTTGAGCATGAGCGTTTTAAAGTTCAACAGTAAAGGAGCTTAAGAAAGTGGAAGGTTTTGTAGAAGGTGGTAAAAGGACTTGCATCCTTGCATAGACTACAGAAAAATATTGTTCAAAATGATTTGTTATTTGTTTTATACAATAAATTTGATTTTTTTTTAAAATTAATATATTTCTTCTCTTAAAATTATATTAATATTATGTTAAAATTGTCAAAAACTTAATAAATAATTATCCACTAATACATATATGTATGTCGATGTTTAACATGAATAAAATATTTAAAAAACGTGTTTGAAGAACACAATATTTAAAAAAAGGTATCCGAAAAACACAACATTTAAGAGATGTATTTGACCTACCTTAAAATTTGAACTCGCCGTTTATGAAAATTCTCCCTCCCTCTCCTCCAAATTTGGTAATTGGATCCATCAGACACATGCTAATACTACAATTTGTTGTCTGTTTTTTTGAGGCTTTACTTTAAAATTAAAGAAAAATAAAAACATTTTTACTCAATCGTTAAAATAAAATAAAAAAAATCTGAAATAGGCGTTTACTCGAACATTTATTATCAACAAATCCACTACTTCGTTATTTTACTCAATCGTTAACATTCAATTAGTGATAAAATTAAGAATGAGATAGCCATTGATTAGATCAATTTTGCGTGGTATTGTTTTTGAAGTAAGTTAGAGTTTGACCGGCCAATTAAATAGTTTATAAATTAGTTGTCGTGATTGTTTTACTACAGATTAGTTGACTAGTTTATAAATTAGTTGTCGAGTTTGTTCAAAAACAAATAATTTACAAAATCTGATTTGATGACCTAATACAAGTAAAAGGTCATTTTTAAATTATATTTTAATTGTCCATATTAATTTAAAAGGTTAACCATGTCATCGTGTCACCTTACTCACCATGAAATTATTTTTTTGCAATTTAATTGTCTTTACCATGGGATCATAGAAACAACATAGTATTTAAGCAGGTTAGGATAGATGGTGAAGAGGTTTTTTACATGACACGTATAAAAGCATGAATTGTTAAGCATGATATTTGATAAAGTGCTTCAATAGAATCAGGAAGTGCTATTAGGAGTATTTATATCCATTTTCTTATATGTTATGTCTGTTTAGTTGTTGGTCTGTATGTTGGATGTTTATATTTGATCTTGTTGAGATGAAGGAATGGTTGCATGTTGCACTTGAAGCTTAGAAGTTTTGTCACCATGGGCAATAACAAACACTCTATGATGTTTCTTGAACCTTGTTAAGAAGTGGTAAGAAGAAGAGATGTTTATTATTCTTATGTGTATATTACATCACTCATGTATAGGAAATATATAGGGAGTTTCTCTCTCCCAAATTACAATCTAATTAGGTAGGATACTAATAATGAGATTCTATAATTATTAAATTAATTGCAT
>Ga0123342_1007606_pt1 | contig 14196 bp, 4 predicted proteins | sample Turbeawhitnodule_FD_89960 | JGI IMG/M metagenome (GOLD analysis project Ga0123342, IMG submission 89960) | Root nodule microbial communities of legume samples collected from Mexico - Turtle bean Mexico white nodule | ecosystem: Host-associated > Plants > Roots > Nodule | place: Mexico: Nepantla...
ATTTGACATGCATGTGCATGTTTCCAATATGAAGATTTAGGTAACCCTAATATAGTAGGTGTAGAAGGTAGAAGCAGAGATCTAAGGTTGGATTTTGAGAAGCAAAAGGGGACCCAAAGCATGTGAGAAAAGTGAAGTTCCCTCCAGCAGCTTCATGGCTTAAAGCATTGAAAAGATGGATAAACTGTTTGTGACGACAACTAATGTGGCAACCAATCCATCAACTCTGTCTTTGAGCCAGGGCGTCCTTCCAACAAGTAGATTATTAATCTCACCTACTGTTCTGTCCTTCTTGGTCTTGGATGATGAAAAACAAAGATCACAAAACTCACCAATTAACTCAACTTCCAACCCTTCCTTTCTTTTACTTTAACCCACACCATACACTAACTCAACCATGCTCTACTTTCTTGTAAGCAATGTTGGGATATGGTGGTAGCTCCATCTTCCCTTTTTTTCTCATTCTTGTGTAAACTTCCATTCCCATTTATAACTATTCACACACAAAATTGGACTCTAGACTTTGCTCAATTTGAGATGCCCTTTAATTTGGTGCCTTTACCTCATTGCCTAATCATGTAGATCATGTAAATGTTTGCCAACCAAACTAGAATGAAATACAATCATCAAAATTTGATGATGAGATATGAGAGTACGCATCCAATTTAATGATTTTCTGAAGGGGAATAGCTTATTAAAAAAATACATATATTATAAATAACGTGTTTATTGTCTTTCATACCTTACTAACTTTCATAATTTGAAAAGTCTAATTTAACTATATTAAAAAATAAACTTTAAACTTGATTTAATTTTATAAAATTAATTCATAAAGTAAAGTTTATATCTATTTTTATATATAAATATAAAATGTCATTAGTTTTAATCAATTTAAAATCTTCAACATGTATATTTATATGCATTGTTACTCAATAACAGAAAACTTAATGAATCACGAAAGACAATTGATAAAAACTACAAAATAAATACTGAGTGCATGCATGATTGTATTCAAAAAATATTTTTACCTTGAACATAACTAAGAGGATTAAATTTAGTTATGTTCAAATTAATGACTTTTTAATTGTTTTTTTTAATTAAACTCATTATAAGGATGTCTTCTGTTGGATATACTGATTAGAGATACAAATTTATATTATATAAGTAGATACAATATTTAAGTTAACTAAAAGTCTTCTTATTAAAATAATATAAAAACATTTTAATATTTCACCTTTATAAGATAAAAACAATGATACTTCACACCATTTACATTTGATCCTAAATAAATCATTATTTTATTATAATATATTTTATTTAAAAGAGAAAAGCAGTCATTTTTACTATTTGGAAATTTATTCTGACATAAAAGGTGTAATTGAATTCGGTCCAAAAATTTAAAAACTTTTACTTATATAGGGTGACTAGTTAATAATGAAGTGAATCTTTATGCACGAAGAATATTATTGAATCTCAAATTTTCTTCAAATCACTAGAAAATATGAAATAGAAATTAATTTTAGATAGGAAAGATAATTTATTGCTAAAGTGACTAAATTAGATATCATTTTAAAGATTAAAAAAAAAGATTGGTTTTTAAATTAGTTTATATTATTGTTAAATAATTTTTAAATTTGTATCTAATTAGCTACCAAGATTTTAACTACCAATTATTTAAATTGTAAATTTGGTAGCAAAAATCTTGGTAATTAATTAGATACAAAGTTAGAAACTAAAAAAAAAATCTATTTTTTTTTTATATTCTATTTTGTTAAAGATGGAGGTATTTTATGGGATTTTTAAAAAAATAATTATTCTCATTAGCATGATCAAATAAACAATTTAAATTAATATTAAAAATATATTTTATTAAATATATTTTAAAATAAAAAAGATTTAATGTCGATTGCAGTGATGTTAATTTATTTTAATTTATAAATTAATAATGAATTAGTATTTACTTATCCCATATTACTTATAGTTTATCTTTAAAAGTTGCGGCTCACTAGTTAATGGTTTTAGAGTCGCATGTACATTTCATATAAATCCAACATCATTGATTGATGGATTTTTACGACACTTTTTACCTGACATTAAATATTTATTTTCTTTTAGTATTAACTATAGAGATTATTAATTTTAATGATATTAAAATATAAAAATGTTGATGATAAAATTTGTAAACATTTTATAAGATATGTCTTTTTATTCATAAAACTGAGATAGTATACGAGACTTTATCTATACAACTCAAAATTGTGAAAATCCATATAAAAACTCTTGAATAAGTGATATCAATAAAATATTATAAATAAATTATTTCAATATAAGGAAATCAAAGAAAAAGTTATGAAAAAAGCATTTCGAACTATAGGGTGGTTGGAGAAAAACACATTCTATACATAATAGCAGCTAAGAAGAAAAAGTCTGAAGGGGAAGTTAGTTTATTTTCGAAAAATATTAATACTCGAACTTGATGAATATATTATAATAGAAAAATACACATTTCTAATATAAATTATTGTTGTTATCTACATCATTTCGATAAGTGGGTGCAAACCTCACTCCATTGAACCGGTTTTATGAGATTGAGTTAGGCTTAAAGTTTACTCCGTAATATGGTATCAGAGCCATTTCGATCCTATCCTAGCAAGTGTTTGTTGGACCTATCGTGTCACCCGCTATCGGGTCGTTATCAGACCACCCATCATATGTTATCTCACGCACGAGTTTTTACTCTCGGCGTGAGGGGATATGTTGGAGATCCCACATCGATTAGAGATTAGACTCCCACAGACGGCCTAACCGACCGACACACTTAACTATTAACGCTCAAACCAAGGTCAGTGAAGTTAAACTACCACTAAGAAATTAGGTAATGCAATCATAAGTGTAATTCATTCCATTAATCGGGTCCAATAAGGTAAGTCCATTAAAATAATATAAATAACGCACATTCTAAGAAGAAAAGTACGTCATTATTATTGTACACACCCGAGCGTCGAATACCTTCTTTACTGATTTGAGCGTCGGAGTGCCTTATGCATGTACCTCCCCCATTTGGCATTCACCTGAGACTGAGAATCAAAGGAGTAGCGTGAAAATCAAAAGAATTACAATGAAACTTTAACAACCTGTTTAAAGGAAGGAAGAGGACGAAGCCTTAAAAAAATTCTATACATCTTCCTAGAAGTGACTAAGTTGAAAATTATATATCGTTAAGTATACTATAAAAACCTACTTTTTCACGTAATCCCTCAGCAAGGTTACGATCTGAATAAAAAGTGTGATGTGTAATAAAAGGTGCTAAATTCTTAATGGAAAATTATTTTCATATATACATAACCCCAATTGACCAAAGTTGGAACTAGACAAGTAAAAGACCTCAGAAACTCACTGAATTTTATATCTGGTTACTGAAACACGAACGTAGTTTCTTCAGCTATGCAATGAAATGTGAGGAAATTCATGTGGCCAAATTCAAATGAGGGAGATTAGCTCCTTTTATAACTTATTTTTTTATTATATATTTACTGGGAAACTTCAGAGATTATATATTTTTTTTAAGATGATAATCGATTTTCTCAAAATTCATAATCAAACTCTTTTTAAAGGATAAGGAATTATGAAAAAAAAATTAGTTCATTTTTATATTATAATCGATTACCTTTTTAATAGATTAGGAATTGGTTTTGAGGCTTTAATTGATTATTAGAATTTATTATATTTTTTGAATTTTTACAGACTTTTTTATAATTAAGAATATTTAAAAGAAATTAATTATATTTTTAATTTAAACAAATAATTTTTCAAAAAATTAAAATGCATTAATAAATAATGTTTTATAACATTTTCAAATTTCTGAGAATATATTTTATAATGAAGCAATTAAAATTGTATTTTTAATTTAAACAAAATAATTTTTTTATTAATTTTTCATTTTTCAACAATTTCGTATAATTTGTATTCTTTTTCAAAATTAGTTCTTACTAAAAATAGGAACAATATTCTAATTACAAACAATTAAAATCTAAAAATATATTAATTACATTTTATTTTTAATTATCTTTTAATATAATGACAAAATTATAATGTTACATTTTAATCGATTAAAATTAATTACAATTTCAATCACACTCATAAATTTTACTTTTTCATTAATTATTTTAAAATTATTAAATAAAGTTAAAACTTTAATAACTAATTAAATATTAATTTATAAATTATTTTTCAATAATAAAAATTAATTTAAATATTAATAATATTTTTAATTTATAAATGTATCTTTTGTCTCCACATTTAGATTTATTTAGTTTGTATTTATGAGCAGTGACTCTATATATCTTAATCTAAACAATTTTATTTTTTTTATATGACTCTCTTAAATTTATTCTTTAATCCAAACAAATCTATATGTTAATAAAAGTTAATATTTATTTTTACATAAGCATTGACATGTGTGGAGGTAATATTGAAATATATTTCCCAACAAATTAGTACATATTTGTTATGCGCCTTTAAACATAAAACATATTCAAAATCTGATTTTGACTGCTTTTTATCCTAATTTATGGAATTAGGGATTGATGATTATTTAGTTGGAGACGTCCATAGAAAGGATGAAGAAAGTCATGAAATGCTACCTCTCATCCAAAACACAAAAAGTATTCTTGGAAACAGGGACTTCCAATCCAACTTTTTCCTTATAATATCTAATTAATAATCACTCAACAAAGACATTTCTATCCCACTACAAAAAAGGAGACAGAAACTGTGCCCATAATGAACATTGCTACTTGATAAAAGGTTTTGTCACACAAAAGTATATGACAAAAAAGTGAGACATGGTTTTTGTAAAGATAACACTTTGATTGTTACTAAGAAACCACTATTATCTCCATCACTCAAAGGGATTTTAAGTCTTTTGTTTTTACGTCAGAAATTAAATTACTGTTTCTAAGTACAACGACATTTCTAATAGTAAAACAGAGAGAATATGTCCCCTTAGATCATGGATCCTATTTACAAGAAGAAACCAATTAAAGGAATTTTAGTGTTTTCAATCCCAGTAGCGTAGAGAATGTCAGAAGTTAATTTCCACTTTATGGTTCCATTTTTATAAGATCTAACCATAAGTTACTGTGTAGTTGTACAGATTAAAAAGACAACAATAACAATTGTCTTTAATGTCTCGGTTATTTATTTCTTCTCTGTTTTTATTTTTATTTTTTATTTGTTATCTTTTATTTTGTACTTGGTCATTCCTCTTTCGTTTTTCTTGTGTTTTTTAGAATTTTAACTTCTCTTTAACTTTTTTGGTGCTCAGTTAGAAGTAAATTTGCAGGAAGTTCTTCGACGATCAAGTAAATATTATTAAGAGTGTACGGTGTAATTGATAAAAGTGCATGCGTACCTTACTCTTGCGTAAGAGACTTATTTATAGTGTTTGATAGTGGACTATTTCATTCATAGATCGTATTTGACACGTATTTTCGGTAAAATAGTATTTGATCTATCTCATAGTGTAATCCGAATTTATAGGAAAGTTATCCTGATTGATAGAATGTTACCGTACTTGTCATTTATCTTTCATTTTCTATTTAATGTAGTTAATCATCCGATTGGTCGGTCAATAATACTGAGTGACATGCCTCATTTGACTCCGACCAATCCTCTCATTCAGAAAGAAAAAAACACACACATCAAACTCATAAAAAAAAATTGCAAATGACAATAGTTGAAATGGAACTAGATATGGATTCTTTAAGTATTTTTTATTTATTTATTTAGATCTTGTAAAGAAAAAATAGATTAAAGATAATATGACTTTACTCCAAACCAAACCTTAATGGTAAAAAATTGATAAATATTTTTATATAAAAAAATACAATTGAATTTTATTGCTAGTGATTTTTAAAGGATGTTGGTTAATTTGGTTGAACTTATAAATATTGAAATGACGATAAAAATGAATTGTTAATATTTATAAAAAATAATAATTTTAATTCTTTCTTTTATAAAATTAGGAATATTAACCTTTGTTAATTTAATTACACACGTGAAGACATAGAATTATATGTTCTTTTTGTAAAGATTAGAAATATATGATATGATCCGAAGTTACATGCAATTAATTCCCTCTCTTTTTTTTTAATTGAGAAAAAATAGAAATATATAATATAATATGAATTTCCATGCAATTAATTCTTTCTTTTATTTCTTTTAAAAATACCAACCATAAAGAAACAATATAAACCACACATGGATCTATACAATAAAGCATATTCAACAAGTGGAATATTGACTAACATCTTCTGGAAGACTCGTATTAAGTATGTTTTGCTAGAGACTAACATATGATCTAATATTCAATACTTAAATTTACAAGCGAACCTAAGAAATGGTCAAGGTAAGTTCATTACAACTTAAGTCACGCATTTAGAGGTAGTCATGGTGTCTAAGAACTCCCTCATTTGTTTCTCATCACATAGTATCTTAGTCTATATGGCTTAGACCATCAGTGAAGTTAGAGAGTCTTTATTAAAACATAAGCATTTATATTTAATACATAATCAAACTATAACTCACACATTATCCCAAATGTATGACCTTCATTTCTTACAAATTTCATCATTCTCATTAAACCATCATTTCATCATTTTAAAAAAATCACAAATCAATTTAATATAAAAACTAGTATTCACTTTATATTTTGATAAGTGTCATATTTATTTATTTTAGACACTTAAGTTGCATGGATTGAATCAAATATTTACATTAGAAAGTTGTACTCACTTACAATTTGCAAAATGGTTAAGTTTTAAAAGAGTCAAATGAATTTCAAGCCAAAAGTGAAAAATTAGCCTAAATCTATATTGTCTTGATTTATATATACAAAATATCTCATTTAAATCACAATTGACAAATAAATTCAAGACTTAACTTCGGAATACATCTCACAATTAATATAAACCGTCAACCAATTTTCAAATTGTTTAAGCTTCAAACAATTTTCATCAAATAACATTTATTTAACTTAACAGAACAAATCTTTTAAGAGAAATTTGGAATTTGTGACAATGTCACCTTCACATCAAAATCCTCTAACATAAGGTTTTATTGAAAGATAAAATTAGTTTCTCTTACCTGAAATGTTTATCTACAAAGCAAGTTTTAAAACCAAGTAGCCAAATTATTCCAAGATTTAGGATCTTCATAAGGTATCCTAACATAACAAAATTTCAGTATATAATAAAACAAACTAAGATTATCATTTAAAAAAAACAAAAATATTTAAAATAAATAGAAATTTATTCTATTTGAAAATTTGATTAAATAGGAATAATCTCTTATTCCTTTACTATTATGAGATATGATCATAATCTGAAATAGATGATGTAACAACGTGAAATGTTTTAAAAGCCGCAGACCCCACTGCCACAGTTTCTTTTCATTTTCCTTTCTCTCTCCCCATCTCTTCATCTCTCCCTTCTATCTTCTCTCTTAATTTCTCATTCTATATCTCATCTATTTTAGAATCTGATCGGACCACGTTGTAGCTGGCGAGTTAAAGAACATTTCTACCCGATCAGATTTTCAAACAGAGTAAGTTCCTTTTACTCTAAATATCCTTTGTTCTCTATTTTTCCTTAGGATTTAGTCATCAATCTTGGTGGGGTAAGTTGAGGAGTTTAATCCTCTCAACTTATTCTATTATATACTGAATTTTTGTTCTGTTTGGATAATTTGCATTAGGCCCATAAATCTTGAAGCTTATCCAAACTGTGGGGAATAAAATTCTAGAAGTTGTTTGGAAAGCAAGCAATTGAGGTAAGAGAAGCTAAATTTAATTTTTTTATAGCACCCTAGGATAGAAGATCTGAATGCGGAAGGGACGTGGTCCCAATATTGAATTTCTCTTGCATTGGTGTTATTTGTTTATATATTGTGTGTTTGTTTATATATTATTTAAACTTTATAAATATTATATTTTGATAGTTTGAGAGTTAAATATTGTTTTTGACATTGGAAAAGTTCTGGAATGATATGAATTTTTAAATGTTATGTGATTGAATTATATGTATTATATATGAATGATGTAAATTGTATGAAAGTGATATCATACATTTGGGATAATGTATGAGTTGTTGTTTGATGGTACGTTAAGTATGAAAAGCCTATGTTTAACGGAGATCCTCTGGCTTCACTAATGATCTAAGTCATGCAGACTAAGATATTAGGTGGTGAGAAGCTGAGAGAGAGTTCATACACACCGGGTCCCACTGTAGACACTCGGTATTGGATGTTTGAACTTACCCTGATCCTTTCTATTGGATTCGCTAGTAATCTTTGGATCAGGTGTTAGTCTCTGGTAGGGGCATACTTAATGAGTCTTCCGAAAGACGAAGTGGGATTGAAATGAAATCCAATGATTATGATTGAAAATATATCCATGTGTGGTCTATATGAATGATGAAATTGGTATTGAAATTTTACATGAAATCATTTAAAGAAATGTTTATAAATTATTAGTTTAAATTGGTTCTATTTCCATGAATTATGTTATGGATTTTCTTTGCACTAGCTTACCCTTACTTTTTGTGTTGTGTTTGAACTGCGATGACTGTACTATGTACACGAGCAGATGACCATACAGGGACAGGAGAGCCTTAGAGGTTTCAGAGTTTTATTTTGAGCTATGAATATGTAAATATTTGTATTTCTATAAATCCTAATAATGTATTATGAATGTTTTGAAAAACTCCAAGTTTGTATAGAATCTGGTAGAACTTTTATTATAATAGTTATATGTAAATTATGGGGTGTTACAGATGACACAAAAAAAAAGAAAAATTAGAAAAAAAATATGACTAAGAGAAAAAAAATATGACTAAGAGAGGTAAATGGAAAAATGAAAAAGAATATGTGTTTTATAGCTTATCATAATATAAAATGTAAAGATTAAAAGATCTTTAAATATTAATACTATCATTAAATTCTGTCCATAAATAAATAATTGATATGATAGTAAACTATAATAAATTATTTTTACTAAATTAGTTTAATTTAGTAGTTTCGATCGTAACTGTAGCAGTTTGCTACCACCCTCTCAAGTTACTTGGATACATCACGAATTGAAGTAACGGACAAAATAAAAAGAAATATAAACGAGTGAAACATAATATTACAAATCATAGTTCTCTTTACATGTTAGTGGATGAGAAATGAAGAAAACGACATGTGTTCCTCTAGACAAAGGACAGAAAATGATAGCACTCATAATGTATATTCTATTTTTAATCAACTATTTCATTTAACGTGGAAAAATTCAACAAATTATTATTTTTACTGAAAAATCATATACTAATAAAGATTTCGTATGGAATTAGCTTTCATTATACATTGTACGCTTAAATAAATAAATTACTAATTTAGATAATGTGAGTATATATGAAATTAATAATGCATTATACTATTATATTAAATTCTAAACTCTAAATTCTAAGTTGATAATCTGGACGTGTAAAGGTATGTTAAAAAATTTATATCGACTAAATATTAAAATATTTAATAATATATAAATAAGTATAAATATTATCTTATAATTAGGTTGAATTATACTTAAAAGTTTATTTTTTAATATATATTATTTTTTACTTAATAGATTTTATTGAAAAGGAGGAAAAGTAATGGAGATTATGTTTTAGGTTGTTTCCATGTAATGCTGATGTGGGGAGAAAGGGAAAAGAAGAAGAGAAGAAGGGGCCAAAAATGAGGAAGTAATTGTGAGTTGTGTGGGCACTTATTGACCGACTTACCCTAAAAGAAGACTCCAGCCTGCATCTCATGTGGTCTAGGTCAACTTTCTCATTCCCAAAACTAAAATACAACTAAAACTGCTCAACAGCTTAACGCCATTTTGCCCTTAAATCAACGTCTTCCATTGCATGCTCATCTATCACTCTTATTTCAATCACCTTCTTCCTATATTCTTTCAAAAAAATTTACCTTTTCATCAATTCTTTTAAAACTTTTACAAATTTAACTTTTCATAATCTAATATTAGTGAATTAAAAAAAAATTGTACCAGAGAGTTCTTTAGTTAAGGCAAAAGCAAAACCACTTTTTATGTTTTTGGTGCTCACAAGATCGTTTAGGTCACTGTACCCTGTACTTCTAGGTCCACACCCCATTAGCTTTATTATTCCATGCCTTCTTCTCACGCCATAAACCCCACAATAACACTCTTTCTTAAGCCCTCATGCATGGTGGTGGCCCTTTAAATCCCATCAATTTCTTCTCCTTTTCCTTATCGTCCAAACACTGCCTGCCTAAAGCTTCATGCTTTCTCTTCCACCATGCCCATCATTTTCCCATTTTCATTCCCCTCCCAACCATAGTTAACGAGAAGAGGAAAAAAAACAATGGATGAAACTAAGTTTCTCTTGGAGTTCAAGTTCGTTTCTTCCTTGTGTCTTCATAACTTCTTCAACCTTCTATGTGAAGAAGCAGTTTCCTTTCTCTCCGTCTTCTCCTCGGATCCCCTGTTTCATTGCATCGTCGCCTTTTGCACCTTGGTTTTCCTCTACTTGCCCAACCTTTTCTTGAAGGTAGTGTTATCGCCGGTTCTCATTCTCACTTCGATTCTCCTTCTCTCCATTCTCCGCCTCGGTGCAATTCAGAAGTCACGACACGATATAAGGGAAATACAAAGGAAGCACGAAGAACCACCCATCATTTATGAAGAAAACAGAGGAACCGAATGCAGGGGAGAGGAACAGAGTTGGAGTCCCCTCGAACCGCACGAAACAGAGACGACAGAACAAGTGCAGCAATGGGTTCATTCGGAAACAGAGGGCGTTTCCTACGTGGGTTTTGAGCCAAGTTCGTGTTTTATGGAGTGGAACGTGAAAGCGCCGTTGGATGTAATATATGAGGAGTATGGTGAAGGTGAAGAAGCAGGTGATGATGCAAACGAGAACACGGGTATCGTAAGGTACCCTTCGTTGTCGCGGTTTTACCCGGAATCGGATTCGGATAGCGAATCGGAGAGTGATTTTCCGGCGATCGGAGATTGGGACTCACCGGAGGAAGTTGGGTGGGGCGAAGAAGAAGAAGAAGACAGAGAAGGATTGATTGAGATAGCTCTTGATGGATTCAGGAGGAAGAGGGGCATGGAGTTTCATTTCGAAGAAGAAAATTTGATTGAGATTGATATTTCTCCGTCCAGGTACAGAGAACTTTCCGGCGACGACGAAGTGTTTTCCGGCGAGATAAGTTGCAACTAATGTGACACTAATTCGAGATTGACGTAGTGGATTATTGTGTTTTTTGGGGTCGTTGAAAAGGGAAACCAGAGAATAGAAATCTGTGTTTTTTTTAAGTAGGGTTTTGATGGTTCTCTGGAGGTTGTTACATTTTTATTAAATTTCATGATCCATGTATAATAATTTACCAAACCCAAACTTCAAAGGTTTCTTTAATGATCTATTCTTGTGTAGGGTTGTTCCACTTCCTGAGATCCCTCCTTCCACACCTGAACAATAATAGTAATGTGTGGCAGCCAAATTTGCAGGTATATATATGCGTGGAATTTGTACTAGATTCAACTGTTCAACCATGAGACTCCTTCTAATTCAAGTGTTTTGCATGTTCATGAAGTAAATTAATGGTAGTGGTAGTTGTAGTTGTGTGGTCTGATACTAATGCATTAAAAATGGTAATTTTCTCTTTTATGAAATTAACTTATCTTTGTGAGGTTTTTATGTGAACTGTAACATGAGTAAGGCTTTCTTAACAATCATGAATCCAAACCTAGTGATTTTGATTGCAGTGCCTAAACCTTGTTTCTTAGAAGATAAAAAAAAGTAAAACTCAGAAGTAATTATCTAATACTTCCGTTTCATTGAATGCTAAGAGATGAGAGAAAAAAACAATTAAAGAAAATATAGATTTTGAGAAAGGAAATTAAAGAAAAATAAAATGATTATTTTTTTTTCTTGCTTGGTTAAAATAAGGAAGAAGGAAAATATAATTATATTTTTAATGCTTGTATATTGTTATTTTAATAGTTATATTGATTAATAGGTTTGTGTTTAAACCAATTGTCAAAAGTAGGTATAAGTTGAGTGTAAATCAATTATACGATGAAACAAGTTTTATGTTAAAATATGTTGGATAGAGAGTAGTTTTAAGATTTATTTGTATTATTTAAAGAATCACTTTTCATAATAAAAAAAACAGAGCATAAATTATTTTAGAAGCTGGTTTAATATTCAAAAGAATTAGTTGTTGATATAAGATGAAAAAACAAAGTTTAGCTCAAGGAAATTTAGATTTTAATTATAAACTCTAAATTTTTGCTAATGACACAAAATATTTTCTTTGTTGAGATCATAATGTTTAATCACTTTCGTAATGAAAATTAAAAAAAGAAAAGAAAAAGAATGAGATTCTCATTTTTCTCACTTTCTTAATATTTGTTCTTTTATTTTTTTTTAAATACTATTCCGAACATCATCGCTACAAAAAAATTCGTATTCGATCATTGTTCAATTATTTTTTTTTCTTTATTTTAAAGTTTACTTTCAACAAAATTTTTAGGAACTTGTTTAATATATAAAAATAAATTTTATATCAGACTTTCAATATTCTTTTTAGTTTAAAATATAATTTATATATTTAGGGTGTAGACGATGCAGCCTAGGCTACAACGTAATCGGAAACACATGGTGTGATAGTTGATGATTGATTATTGGATGGAAAAAGCACCATTTTTTCTCAAAATTAAAATGGATAGAAACTATTACAAAAAATAGTAGAAGCGTGAGTTTATTTCATGAACATCTTCCATATACATTTTTGTGAGATTTTTCTTTTTAAGAAGTTGTGTACACAACTTTGGTGTGTATGGAACAACTTTTGTTTGTATGGAACATAGAAGTCGTTTGTTTGTATGGAACATAGAAGTCGTGGAGTTCGAACACGAAATTGATTAGTATTAAAAAAATACAAAATTTATAAAAAAAAATAGTAAAATTAAAGTCGTATTCTACATGTATAATTTTGGTGTAAATTTCATAAAAAATAATACTATTATTAAATCTTCTTTTTAAAATATTTAAAAATTTATACACATTAATTAATAAAAAATCACTTAAATATTTTTAAATAATAATTTAATAATATTATATAATTTTTGTACAATTTTTGTTACATATTTAAAAAGTTATATAATGTAACATCACTTTGTTAAAAGAACAGAAACCGAACCTCTGCATGCATTTCTTTTCTTCCTTATCTCCATTTCTCTCTCTCCATTTTCTCTTCTCTCCCTCTCTCCTAATTTCTCTCCCAATCTTCATCTATTTTAGAATCTGATCATACCACGCTGTAGTTGAGGAGTTCAGGAACATTTCTACTCGATCAGATTTTCAAACAAGTAAGTTCATTTTTACTCTAAATATTCTTTGTTATCTGTTTTTCCTTAGGATTTAGTCATCAATCTTGGTGGGGTCAGTTGAGAATTTTAATCCTCTCAACTTATTCTATTATATACTGAAATTTTGTTCTGTTTGGATAATTTGCATTAGGCCCGTAAATCTTGAAGCTTATCCAAACGGTGGGGAAAAAAAATTCTAAAAGTTGCTTGGAAAGCAAGCAATTAAGGTCAGGAAAGCTAAATTTAATTTTTAATAGAACCCTAGGCTAGAAGATCTGGATGTGGAAGGGACGTGATCCCAATATTCAATTTCTCTTGCAGGGATGTTGTGTGTTTATATATATTGGAATGTTTGTTTATATATTATTTAAATTTGTGGAAATATTCGGTTTTGATGATTTAGTATTAAAGTGTTATTTTTTTATGTCAAATAAAATTTTGAATATTGTGGATCGTATTTGGAATGATATTGTATGATGAAATGGTGTGGAATTGAATTCATACATTTGGGATAATGTATGGACAGATGTTTGATGTGTATTAAGTATTGATGCCTATGTGGTAACAGAGATCTCCTAGCTTCACTGATGATCTAAGTCACATAGACTAAGATATCAGGTGGTGAGAAGCTTATGAGGGAGTTCATGCACACCGTGACATATGAGATGCACGGCTTGGGTTGTATTGAACTTACCCTGATCCTTTCTGTTGGATTCGCTGGTAATCTTTGGATCAGGTGTTAGTCTCTGGTAGGA
>Ga0123342_1007607_pt1 | contig 14194 bp, 9 predicted proteins | sample Turbeawhitnodule_FD_89960 | JGI IMG/M metagenome (GOLD analysis project Ga0123342, IMG submission 89960) | Root nodule microbial communities of legume samples collected from Mexico - Turtle bean Mexico white nodule | ecosystem: Host-associated > Plants > Roots > Nodule | place: Mexico: Nepantla...
CCAAATCATTAAACAAACATTCATCATAAATTAAAATTAATTGATAAATAAGCTGGAACTAAAAACGGAAAGTTTTGAAGAAAATTAGATTTTATTGAAAGATAACTTAATTAAATTAAATTTAAAAATAGTTCATCGTACAAAATAAAATAAACAAACACACTTCTCCACCTTACACCATAAAAAAAAAAAAAATCACCAATGAAAGGCAATAGTTAATTGACTGCATACATACATGAAATATTAACAACTATGTCAAAGATTTTGTAATTTAAGAGAAAATAACTTATCTGAATTGAGAATATATATATATATATATATATATATATATATATATATATATATAAATAGAGAGAGAAATTAGCATATTTCTAACCTAAAGTGATGATGAAAAGGGCTAACAAGAATGTCACATTGACAATGGAATATCTTGAAGAACCCATCTTCTTCTTCATACAATGTGTTATTCAACCACAAGTATTCATCTATATATACCCAAATGGTGGAAGAAGATTAACCAAAAGTCAACTAAATAATAATAAATTCCTAATTATGATGCTTAAATGTATTTTTATATTAATTGTGAATTAAACATAAGTGTGAATATAATGTTTGTTTATTAATTATACATTAAATATTTAATATGACTTTCTTATTATACTCTTAATAAATCTTTATTATTGACATTATATCATTTCATGTTTCACAACTTAATTAATATTTTATTTAATTATTGAGAGAAATACATATATAAAATATTTTTTTATTTTTATAACTTAGAATTTTAAATAAGATCACAGTGAGTCTTACACTCTAGTGTCTTCTTCAAACAACTCAACTATAATTCAATAGAATTAAGTTTAAGTAACTTCAAATAACTCATTATTCTATTTTTAATTTTTATTTCTTGGCTATAGTTCTTATCTTAGACCACAGAATTATGTTTTATTCATAAGCAACCATTCCTTAGAACAATTTTAACTTTTTTTTAAATAACTTACAATACCACCTCATATTATTCCAATGAAAATTTGATTAAAGAAGCTGTTATTTTCATGTTATTCATACTCTTGCTAACATTTCCCATAAAAGTTTCAAGAACAATAAAAAAAATCATATTTACTAAAAAAATACACAAGTTTCTAAAAACTCATATTAGAAACTTATGTACTTAAAAGTTCCAACAAATTTCTATTTTCAATAGATATAGTTATTACATTTTTTTTTATTTGTTATAGGAATGTTTATTAGTTGGAGATGTTTTTTTATTTTTATTTGAGAGACATGTTTTTAGTGTTTTTTTTAACACAGGATGAACCATCTTATAAATGTTCATTTTATTTATTCATTCTTTGTCAATAAAAAAAAATATAGGATGACAAATGAATCTGTTTTTACAAGTATTATTTGAATCTTTCCCGATTTTAATGAGGCATTTATGTATTGACGTATTCAATTTTTTAAATTAGGTATAGGAACGAGAATATGTATCTACATATCCACCACATCTATGTCTCAATACTTGTGCCCGTTTCCATTTTAAATTACTAAAATATCCTTAATTTATTAGATAACCTAAAAAAACTTATATTAAATTTTCTAGGAATGGCAATGCGGGGTAGGCCATGCGGGCCGACCCACTGACCTGCTTAGGTCCGCCCCCACATAATCACAGCCTGCACGGGCCAATAACAGGGTGGGGCAGGTTGACCTTCATAAATAAAAAGTAAAATTTTATTATGCAAAAGAAATAAAAAATATACCTCACTCACCCATTATTGTAATATGGTCTTTATTTTATTTTATTTAAAAAAAATTAAATTTAATGTACTAAAAAATGAATGATTTATTTTAGTCATCTAATGGACTTAATATTAAGTGTGAAGTAAATTTAGTTTTAAGTTAAGTCTTATATTTAAAATTTGTTAATAAAAAATAATATAAAGAAGAGATTTCAATAAGATAGTTAAAAAATTAGTCATCTTCATTAAAATATTTTGTAGCAAAACTTTGATAAGATACTCTTATACATTACATACATATATAAGAAAAATAGATGCAAAACAAAACTTTAATTATTTTTAATCAAGCCTTCTAACAACCCTCATACTTTAATTCATTTTTTTATCTTAATTGAATGAATTGAAACAAGGATACAATTTTAATTTTCAGCTTCATAAATATGTTTTTTTTAATTAATGAAAGTTTAATTTTTGGAAATAAATATTTTTTTTGTGGGCTGGCCGGTGGGTTACCTCTTATGCAGGACGAGTCAGTGAAATGAGTCTGCACTTCTTGCACGGGGCGCAGGCCAACCTGACCTGCTTTTTGCAGGCCAATTATTATTTAATATTTTTGTTCAATATTTATATTTATATAATTTCTTTCTTTATATTTGACAATGAAAAAAAATGTTATATATATATATATGTATATAAATGGTGGAAACAGTTTTGACAAAAGTCAAAAATTAAATATATTTTTCTTAATTAGTAATTGTGTTAACTCATGCATAAATGTATTTTTATTTGCATTAAACATAAGTGTGATATCATATATTTTTATTAATTATTCATTAAATATAAACATGACTTTCTTTACGTATCTTTATTATTGAAATTATAACATTTCATATTTCACACTCTAATTAATATTTTATTTAATGATACTTAGAATTTCAAAATAAGATTATAGGTCTTATATTTATTATTATGTGAACATACTCTAGTAGAGATAAAAGACTTAAATTTTAAATTTAGAATCCTGCCTATGATTTCTGCATTTGAGATATTCATGGGTTATTTTTATGAAATTTTAATATATTTTTTATTCATTTTATTGCACCATATCAATTTTAAGAATTTTTTCAATTTTTACTCTAATGTAAGAATCTTATAGAACCTACATTCTATTTTTTTTATTTAATTACCAATATGAAATATTATTTTATTCTTATAACTCAAAATTTTATTTAAAATTTAGACACTGCTTGCTTCTAAGTGCGAAAAAATTTAGAGAAAAGAAATACAAAGAAAATATAGAAATCAAGGATTGAAAAACTGAAAAATTATGTAAAACAAAAAGAGTTTGACGACTTAAATTTTAAATACAATAATGAAAAGATTTGTATAATGAACTATGACTATTATATAATCGTTGTTTTTTAATAATAAATAAGTAAACTAAAGTAAAGAATATTAAATATATTAATTATATTTTTAAAAATTAATTTTTATTTTAAATTAATTTTTAAATATATATATATATAATTTTTTTTATTATATTAAATCAATAAAATTATTTATTATTTTTTCATTTACTTTTACTTTTTAAAATATTTATGCCATATAAATTATTAATAAAAATTTATAAAATAATTTATAATTTGGTATCTATATTAACTATAATAATTAAAATTTTGATAGTTAATAGATAGATATTAATTTAAAAATTATTTTATAAATTTTTATTAATAATAAAAACTATTTTTATAACAATAAATTCTTAATTTTTAAAATAATAATTAATTTAATTAATATATTAAATAATTATTTTTTTTTATTTTTAAATTTAAAATGATTTTCAGTGGTTACTTTAATAGCATATAATGGAAGCAACTCACTCACATTGAAAATTATAAAATGTGGGTCTTCACATTTCCAATAAAAGTTTCAAGAGTTACAAACATTATTTAATGTGAACCCCACATACATGAGTTTCTCAAAAACTTGAACATGGTTCTTCACATAAATTCTCAAAAACAGCACCAAGGAGTTATTGCGAAATTTATAAATATTTTTTCATATTTTAATCAAGTATTTTAAAAACTAAATTATTTTATTAGTACTATAAAATATAAAAATAACTATAAAAATGTAATAATTACAACTTTCACTACAAGAAAATCATGAAATAGAAATCAATCTTAGAAACAAAAAATAATTAGTTGTTATAGTGACTAAATTAGAGACCATTTTAAAAATTAAAAAAAATTTGGTTTCTAAATTAGTTTTTATTATGATTAAATAATTTTTAAATTGGTATCTAATTAGCTACCAAAGTTTTAACTATCAACTATTTATATTCTAAATTTGGTAGCAAAAACATTAATAACTAATTAGATACCAACTTAGAAACAATTTAACAAAAAATAATTTAGAAATCAAAAATTTAAATTTTTTTAGTTTCTAAATTAGTCTTTAATTTAGTCATTATAACTACTAATTATTTATTTTAATTTCATGATTTTTCAGCATAAAAATAATTTATATATAGTATGCATCATAAATATATATATATATATATATATCAGTTTTGAGTGATTTGAATTTTCAATTATTTTTTTTCTGAAACAAAATAATGTTGAGAACTGGAAGTTTCAACTCATCAACGTCTTTTTTATACATAATTTTCATTTTTAATCAATTTAAATGTTTAATATTAATTATTTTAGTTATTTTATTATATATTTTATTAATTCAGATTAATTGTAATAAAAACATTATTGCAGTTGCAAATATTTATTTAATAACCGTAAATAAATATCGTTGAATACACAAAAGTTTTTAATGTATCAATTATTTTATTCATATATATACATCAATGAGAAAAAAAACGCACTTCTCATTTTGAACGTATTTAATGATAAAGAGATTTGTTTACACAAATAAAACAACTTTTGTTTGAATTTTTTTATATTGTATGAAGGAGAAAAAAATATTTCAAATATTAATAAGTAAGATTAATTATAGAATCTGCAAAATTAAATTAAATAGTGGTACAATGAAGCAAATATTTATATTCTAATGTTTAAATATATATTATTAAAAAAATTATTAAATAGAAATTAAAAAATATGACTAAATTAAATATTAATTTATAAACTAAAAAAATTATTTATATTTATAAATTATAAATTTAAAATTATTGAATTATTATCTAAAATAATATTTAATTTTTTATTATAGTGATTAATTATTTTTTATTTTAAATTAATTTTTATTTAATAATTTTTTTGTTTAAATGTTTTATTTATATATAGAAAAAATCTGAGATTTTCGTTTCCAATATATTTCTTGTATCTACAAGACAGGAATATGAAAATTCAAGAGATCAAGTTCAATATTCTTATTTTATTTGTTAGTATTATCAGAATAAGAAGGTGCAGTAAATGTTCTAATAAAAATATAAAATTTTAAATATTTAATTAAAAAATAAAATTTAAATTTAACTCAATCTTATAAAATTTATAAAATAAGATGTTTGAATCCACATATATTATAAAAAAATATTTTTATTTTTGTCAAATGTAATCTTGAACATATTTTTTTATATTATTTATAGAAATGAGCTTTTAGAATTTATTTTTCAGAGATTTTTTAATAAAAAATTCACCATATTTTTTCATATATAAACAGATATGTGAACAACATTTTCCACAACAAAAGATGGAGGCTTTGAAGAATCCTGTTATCAAATTCGCAGTTTTATTGGCTTTCTTGGTCATTTCATCAGGTCAGATCACACAAATCATGCTTCTCATCTTCAACTTTCACTAATTGCATTTCTGATTCATAACTAACACCACTTTAGCTTCAAAAATTTTATTTACATCTTAAAACAATACATTTATAAATACTTTTCTTAATATATTGCTTCATTTTTATAAGCAAATTTTTTTTTTCTCCCCCAAATTTTATATCTCCAAAAAATTTGTAGTAGAAAAATTATTGAGATGAATCTATATTATAAAATTATAATATACATCGCCAACGAATCAATGATTAGTCTTTGTTCTCTGGTTTTTCTTTTCTCATTTTAGATTGTTTGTGTTTGTGGTTTGTTAGCAGAATTATCTTAGTATTTTGTGTTGGAAGGTGTTGTGTTGTATGGTTGTTTTAGTCTTTGTATATGGATAGAATTATTCTTAAAGTAGTTCTTATGTATATATTGTTTTTTGTCGATAAAAAAACGATTAGATAACATAAAATATTTTAATATTTTATTTATGTTAAAGATTTGTTAATCATGTTAGATAAAAAGCAGACAAGGATACGTTTTGATAATTTTTTTTATTACAAGTATAAAATTTAAAATAAAAACGAAAATGAATTTTGTGTGAATAGTTAAAGTTTGTAACACAATTTATGGATTGCAGATGTTTTGATGAAGTCAGAAGCAAGAGGACCTATTGAACATTGGCACTGTACGAACGATTCACAGTGCCAATTTTCTTGTAAAGGGTGTGGTTGCAAATGCGTCAACACATGGTGTCAGTGTCCAAGTCCAACCGTCGCTGATAATGTTGTTGTTCAAGCACCACCGAATATATAATTTATCAGTAAATTTCTACAGATAATAATAAAAGGGTTGCTTTCCTTTTACTCTATCTAATATCTCCTTAATTTTAATAAAACTTTTTCAGTCTATATTTTTCTTATTATGATATTTCTATCATTCAAAATACTAATTCATATTATATTCATTATTCGATAAATAATATTACTAAATTTTGAATTTTGAACCCTTCATTTAATAAATAGTGGAAAGATATACGCAAATATTAAAAAAAACGCATGTCCGTTTTTTATTATATTGTAACAAATTAAATTTAATATTTATATTAGTTTCTAAATCAATTAGTTCAAATAAATGTGATATTTGCATTGTTTTTAATTTGATGTATGTAATTTAATTTATACTTTATATAGATTTTCTATTATAACTGTTTTCTGTATACATAATTTTTTTCCAATTCTACCATTATTTAATATATATAATTTTATTAGTATAATTAAGTATTTTGTCATTTTATATGAATTACTTAAAAAAAATATTTTTTAATTCAATATTATTATACATTTTTTTATATGCAACTCTCCTGCTCTTTCTTTAATTCCTTATTTTAAGACAACAACAGAAAGAAATAGAGAGCATACTCTCACGTTTCCACAGAAAATCTCAAATATAAAATAAAATAACATTAATTTCTAATAACTTTTTTCACTCTATTTCAAGTAACTATATTTTTTGGGAAAACTATTATCATTACACTCTCCGATCCCAAAACTACCAATGAAAGAAGAGGAAAACAGTTGAAGAGAGACTCAAATCGAAAAAAAAAAATATATTGTTTATTTAATTTATTATTTTTCTTTTTTATATTTAATGTTTTTCCTTTTTTACTCATCCAAGATTATTTTTTATATTTGTTAAATTTTTATCATCAATAAAAAAAAAATACGAGTACGGTGTTTCGGCTTTGTTTCCGTGAATAAAACGAATAACTAGTCAAAATAACTAAAGAAGCCACAGACAAAGAAATAGGTTTTCGGAAAACATTTATCAGAACTGAATTACATAATTTTCTATTAATAGAAATTGATTCCACCCTTGTCAATGGTCACGTGAATGCATTTATAACATTCTTATATTATATTTAATAGATGTAAATTTAATAATACAATTGTAATAAATGCATTCATAAATAGTGAACAAAAAGCAATAACTTCTCATTAGTCTGGTAACGTATGCATACATTTGTTTTTGTATTTTTATTTTTCATTTTTAAAAAAAATATATGAAAACAAATGTAATGTTGTTGAATGAATGTATGTCTTAGAATAAGATTATAATTGTTGAAAAAATGGTATACTGTTCTAAAAGATTAAGAAAATAATAACAAATTTTGAGTGTAATTGGTGTTATGTTATGAGACAATTATTTCTCATATTGAGAAGTGACAAGAAATTAGACCATACAAAATTATTAATAAAGTAACAATGTGGTTGTTCATGTTGTGAAAGCTATATGTTTAATGTTTTTAAAAATTACTGGATTATACAACAAATAATATTTCTTAAATATTAAAATAATGCTTAAATAATGTATAAGCATTCGACAAATATATTAAATTAATTTTGTATTTTTTAAATATGATTGTTCATGCTATGAAAGACTCTTTAAGTGAGAAAGATATGAATTAATTTTATTAATTTTTTCTTCTTTAAAATTAGTGTAAATGTTGCTTATGTAAAGAAGTGTTTCTTTGTTTTTAGAAAACAAAGTAACTAAGTAAAATATTATAACTACAAGAAAAAACATAAATAGAAACCAATTTTTAGAGACTAAAATAATTAGTTACAATAGTAAATAATTAGAGACAATTTTAGAAACTAAACCAAACAATTGGTTTCTACATTAGTTTCTATTATTGTTAAATAGTTTCTAAATTGGTATCTAATTAGCAATCAAGGTTTTAGAGACCAAATTTTAGAAATTAAATAATTGGTAGTTAAAAGTTTGGTTGTTAATTAGATACCAATTTAGAAACTATTTAACAATAATAGAAACTAATATAGAAACCAATTTTTTTTTTTTAATTTCTAAAATGGTATCTAATTTAGTTACTATTGCAACTAATTATTTTGGTCTCTATGATTTCTAAAATAAAAATTTAAGAATGAAAGCACTAACTTCAAATAGATAATTAGTTGTGGATTAATATATCACAAGGAATAATTTTAAACAAAAGAACATAAAATAAGTAGACAAGTGTATTAGAAACAAATTAATTAACATAAAATATAAATGGATTGAAAAGAAAAAAATACATCTGTTAATAAATAATTAAGTAATAAGAATATAAATAATAAATAAATCATTAATGATATAAATATAAATTAATAAAAATAATGAATACATAAGAAATAAATTAAATGATGTAAATAAATGTAAATTAATAAAAAAATTAAAGCATAATTATAAATAAATTAAATGACATAAATACAAAATAATAAAGATGGCTAGTACATCATTTAAAAAAAATTTATTTGACATAACTATAAATTAATAAAAAAACCACTACTAAAAATAAATTAAATACATAAATTTAAATTAATAAAAAAACTAGTACATAATTAAAAATAAATCAACTAACATAAATATAAATATCAATAAAAATATTAGTATGTACTGAAAATACTTTGAAAATATAAATATAATGAATAAGTAAATTAAATAATAAAGACACAAAATAAAAAATAAAAAGGAGAGAAGTGTGTGACGGAAAATAACTTAAATAATATAAGCATAGATGAAGTAAAATGGTATTGGGCTGACAAAATAAATAATTGGAAGTTTCTTCTTGCACTCCTAATTTTTTCTTCTTGCACCCCTACATTCTTTAAAATATCGAAATTACCCTTTCTCAGTTGATTCTATAATAGGGGTTTCATAAGCAAAGTTTGAGATGTGGTGGAATGTGATCAAAGGCTTCACAATTCTCTTTATACTTTTTTTTCCTTGTTCTTTATTTTATATAATTTATTATTTATATTTTTTTCTTGATTTTACTTACTAAATGCCAAGTTATTTTTTTATATATTAATTTGACTATTGGTAAACGTATAAGCCTTATTCTAGGTTAACTGTGTAAATTATATACTTTTTTTAGGTTAAAATATGTTTCAACAAATATTTTACACTCATTATATAAAAGAAGAAAAGAGTAATTATCATATTATTGACAAATTTTTATCAGTTTTTTCTATTAATGATTTTTTTAATAAAATAAATTACAATAATTTTAACTGACATTAATTACATTAAAAAAATTTCACTAAATTTTAAATGGTGGTTGTTGAGTGTGTCGGATAAGACTACCATGTTAAACTTTGCGACGATTAGCTTTATGATAGTTTAGAGAACCATCATACACACGTATATTGTGATGTTTATAACACTTTATATAAAAATAATCGTGTGACTGTATATACAATTTTTTTTATAGTGATTTATGAATTTTGACTATTGATTATATATATTTTTAGTATAAATTATAGAATTAATAGAAGATAATTATTTTAAAAAAACTAATAAATTTATTATTATTTAGAGTCATAGAGCATTTCTTGATATATATTTTATTTTCTGTAGATTGCACTACTGAGAAATGGATATAGAGATAAAAAAAAAAATATTGTGATGTGGTGAGATTCATGTCTTATAACTTATTCAAGCAGAATCCATTTATATGATCAATTATGAAGAGGATTTGGTCCTTCAGGAACTTTTCTCATAGAAACAGCATGAATGTGGTGGAATGTGTTCTTCCTACCAATGAAAGAGTAGATAATAGAAGAAGATCTTGGATAACTCTTTCCTTCTAATTTTCCCAATTCTACATCATCAACATACCTGTCAAAACCCATCAAAATATTATTTGTACTTTTTTTTTAAAGAAAATACTCATTTTATTTTTTATTTTTTTTGCATTAAAACCCATGAAAAATCTATCTTATAAAAAATACCAATAATCAAATAAAACATTAACTAATTAAACTGTGGGTGTAAAAGTTATAATTTTGTGTTCTAATTTACTAATAGAAATTGCTCAATTTGATCATGAAAATCATATTTTGACTTACCTTTGTAATAATCTTAAGTTCCTTGCTTCGCATCCCATACTCATGTCTACATGAGCAAATTCAAGAATATATATGAGCATAAGAATAACTTGCATACAACAAATAAATTGAAATAAATTTATTTGAGAGAAAACAATGGAAAGTAGAACATATATACCGATAGGCGTTTCGTAGTAGGAGTATGGTAAGGTGTTTTACTCTTTATGAATAAGGGTTGAACCACCCCTGAAGTGGTTTCCATTTATTTATTTTTTATTGTCGATAAAAAAAAAACATATATACTGAAATAAATTATGATTTCTAACCTGAAATAAGGATGAAGAAAGCCAATAAAAATACCCATTTCACAAAATTCTTCATTGTAGAGTCCATTTTATTGTAGAGCATTTTCCTAAAAAACTTGTATTGTAAAAAAAAATGATGGACATTATCCCCATTTCAAGATCGGTGGCATTTATATAAAGAGTTTGGTGCATTCATTATATATAGTTATTATCTTTTGTCTTTATATATGAAACAAAAATAATATAAATTAATCATTCATTTCTTATAAAAGTATATAATAATGTAACTTATATAGTTGGTTAACCCACATTATGCTTTAAGTTATGTATTGTGTTATGAAGGTTTAAGATTAATATAAATTGGAACTTATGTTTTTGAAGAGAAATTAATAGGTTATTTAATGATTTTTTTTATATTGATATTTGAATTGTTAATTTAAGGTTATTTAAACTTATTAATCATTGGTTACAAAGATTTTTTTTTTTTATGTTTAATATGAATGATTTTAAAAAATATATTTAATATATGAATTAAAATTTTAGTTATTTAGTAATTCATTTTACAAACTTATTTTATAATCATTTTCTGTCACTATTTGTGTAAAAACTTAAAAAAATAAAAGAAACAAAAACGCAAAGAACCCTCCCGATCAGAGTAACTTTTTCTTTTCTTTTATTTTTCTCTCTTCATTTCTCATTTCATACATAATCTATTTTAAAATCTGATCAGATCACGTTTTAACTGAAGAATTAAGGTACATTTCTATCATATCAAATTTTTAAACAAAATAAGTTCATTTTTATTTTTGCTCTAAAGATCCTTTATTCTCCATCAATCTTGGTGGGATTAGTTGAGAAGAGTAATCCTTTAAACTTATTCTACTATATACTGAATTTTTGTTCTATTTGGATAACTTGCATTAAACCCTTAAAGAGAGGATAAAATTCTAGAGGTTGCTTGGAAAACAAACAATTAAGGTAAGGAAAACTAACTTTAATTTTTTAATAGCACCTAGACTAGAAGATATTTGGAGGGGATGTGGTCTCAATATTCAATTTCTCTTGCAGGGATATTGTATGTTTATATAGTGTGTTGTTTGCTTATATATTATTTAAATATGTAGAAATATTAGATTTTGATGGTTTAGTATTTAAGTGTTTTTTTTTATGTTAAATAGACTTTTGAATGTTGTTGATCGTGTTAGGAATGATACTGTATGATGAAAATGGTATGTAATTGAATTCATACATTTAGGATTTGTATGGACTTACTTAATATGGGTTTTTCGGAAAGCGTCCGTTGTTATTGTGTTTGTTGATTGTTTTAAGGTCGGGATCAGTTCAACCTGTAGGGCTTTATCTAGGATTCTCCCCGTGGGGACAGTTAGGGGGTGTAGCTATTAAACCGAGGTTCTCAGTTGTCTTTGAAGCGATCATTCTAACTTGTTACGGGTCAGTTGCTTTTTTCTTTTTCTTTTTATTTTACCTTGTTTATGCCTTCTGTTGGATGATTCTTGTGATAATCAATATGCTCTTCTATCTGCATAAATTTAGTGGTGCGATTACGCAATTCTTCCATATTTTGAGCAGATTTTTTGACTAAGTTTTTAGTGAAACGGTCGAGGCAGATAGCGCCAACCAGATGATGCATCACAATTTCGGGCATTAGATTTCTAATACCCATACATACCTTACTGAATCTATCCATGAACGCCCGGAGGGTTTCTCCTTTCTTCTGTTACACTTTGAGAATGGACAACGAGGAGGTGTGATGACGTTGACTTGTTGCATACTGTGTGGTGAACTTTGTGGCCAGGACCTTGAAATTTCCCACAGAATTAGGAGGAAGAGCAGTGAACCATCCGAGCGATCCCTCTTGAAGAGTAGTAAGGAAGACTTTACACCAGATAAACTTGTCGATCGTGTACAAGGTCCTTTATGTTTTGAAGACATTCAGATGTTCGTCTAGGTTGGTAGAGCCATCATACAATTTAATAGTTAGACATTTCCACTTAGAAGGGAGCGGTGCTTCAATTATCTCGTCCGATAATGGATGTCCCCTAAGGTCTTCTTCATCGTCCGGAGCAGTATGGATTCTAGTGCTTTGGTGAGTCTGATTAGTTTGGAGAGTAGGTGGAGGTTGTGGAGTCGGATTGATTGGGACAAAGGGTGGTGCATGAGACTGTTCTTCTCATTCATGACCTTCAAGTCGTTCATTGCGTAGTTGATTTGCGATACTTTTTTGACGTAGTTCTTCCATTTGTGCTTGAAGGGCTCGAATCATAGCTGCTTATTCGTCTGGTATGCGATCAACAACATTGTTTCTTGTTGAGACCATTGGTTCTTGTTGAAAATGTAATACAAGTGGATTTTCCATTAAGGGGAGTGAAGTTCAAATGTTTCATTGTAATAGTCACATCTTGAGCATTAATAAAATTGACATATGCATATATAGCCAAGAGATAATCGCTTGTCGGATCACTACAAACCCTAATCAAAATCACTTAAGTCACTTGATTGAACAAATCAAACAACTAACTCTCTATCACATATTGGTGTGAGATCCTCAACATACAAATAAGCATTTTTCGAATTATGCACCATTCAATGTTGTAGCTGGAACCGCCAAAGGAGCATAAATTGTCGTTGTCAACTGATAGGGAAATTAAACAAATTAAAAAACATAACACAACAGATTAAAAATCACGATAGTAGAGCTTAGCCAATTGCTCCTATATTGCTTCAATTTGATCCTCAAGATGTTGAAACCTTGATGTAGCCATCTCAAAATACTCCATTTGTTATGCAAAAATAGTGTCCAGCCTGTGAATTATGAAACTCCCAAATCTAGACATTGATTCACCACTATCCATTGGTGGTACATAGGCTACCAATGCATTCATATAAGTTCCTTGAACATTCTTCACCAACATTACTTGATCCAGGAATATAAGTAACATCACCATTTTTACTAATCCAAAACTCATTTTTATTAGAGTAGCTTAGTCTATCTCACTTCCAAATTTGATAGTTTATGTCTGCTCATCTTCTAAATTAACTTTAAAATGCTTTAATATATTGGAAACTAAAATTGCATAGGCCTCTAAATCAACTTCAAAATGCTCTAATATATTGGAAACTAGAATTGCATATGAAAACCTATAATATAAGACGTTTGGACTTTATCATGTACTCTTTTATGATATAGTTTACCTTGATCTTTGAAAGAATATTTTCTGTTTTATTCAATCTGTCTTTCATCTATAGCAATGATACATATATATAACCATAGCATTAGAACCGTACACAACCGTACAGATTCTTTTTCTAACCTAACATCTGTAATTAAGACTAATTATGGACCCATTAATAGTGATTATATTCCTATAATTAAGTCTAATTATAGACTCATTAATAGTGATTATATTCCTGTAATTAAGTCTAATTAAGTCTAATAATGATTTTGTCCGGTAATATCCCCTC
>Ga0123342_1007609_pt1 | contig 14193 bp, 6 predicted proteins | sample Turbeawhitnodule_FD_89960 | JGI IMG/M metagenome (GOLD analysis project Ga0123342, IMG submission 89960) | Root nodule microbial communities of legume samples collected from Mexico - Turtle bean Mexico white nodule | ecosystem: Host-associated > Plants > Roots > Nodule | place: Mexico: Nepantla...
GAGTAGAAGATATCAAGAGGTCCTTACTAGTGGATGAGTTGTCAGTGGTAAGTGCATATTCATAAGACTCATGTGCATTGATTAATTGAACTTGTATGCAATCTAATTTCATTATTGCATTTTACAGGCTAGTGTTGAAAAATGGATGACAATACCGGATATAGGATACTTAATAGCAAGCAAATACAATATTATCTTAGTCTGTTTGTCATTGAAACAAAATATTACTATTTTTCCATTGTGTACTGCACCCCCTACCAATGCTAGTCTACACCGATTACTATGTATTGGTCATGTGTATGATTCACACTTTGTGCAGGTAAGGTTATTACTCAACACATTATTTATATTCCTGTGTTTGCTAATTTCCATTTGTGGTCTACTTGGTCATCATTCTGTAATCCTTATTCATTGTCATTATCAATATGAACATCATCACCAATCCTTTCCTCGACACCATCTCGGTTTCTTCTACGGACGGATGATGTCGGTCTTCTGCGATCATGATCCTGAGATCCACCACCTCTAGTTTTAGCCATATTTATCCACAACACAATTTGAATTTCATTTATTTACAAATAATAAATAATATAATCATGAATTTGTGTACATAATATAAAATTTAAAAAAGTTTTTACCAAGTGGGTTGGAAACTAAATACATAACAAAAACGCAAAAACACAAAAATCGCAATTTTAAAAGAACACTACCAGATTACATAATCTGAAACACTAATTACACAATGTACATACTGAAGTATTTAATTCGGAACATGTTGGAAACCTAAACCGAATTACGTAATCCAGAATTATTTAAATACCTAAACCGAATTACGTAATTCAGAATTATTTAAATAACCTAAATCGGATTTCGTAATCCGGTATTACTGTACATTCTCAAATGTACCGGATTACATAATTTGGTGCCTATTAAGAAAAAACGCAGGTTTCAAACGGATTACACAGTGAGTACTGAATTACACAGCAACACAAACGGATTACATAATGAGTACCAGATTACACAGCAGCACAAACGCAGATTTTAAAAGCAATGCAAAATCAGTAAAATTAAATTTACTAACCTATGAAGAGGGCACTTGTGGATGTGTGAGTGATAGAGAATGTGGGGTTTAGAGAAATTTGAGAGATGAAGAGAAAGAAAAACCTTAAAATGGGAGGGGGTGGTGCAGTGCCGTGGAAGGGAAATAGAAGAAGAGGCACGGTGAAGGTGAAAGTGAAATTTAGATTAAATGTTAAAATGTAGGTTAAAATATTATTTTAATTTTTTAATATTTTTACTGAAGGTATATTAATAAATGTGTTTTTAGTATGGGGTGGGAGAAGAAGTCATGGAGGAGGTGCAGGAAGAAGCTCTCTACAAGCCATGACTCTTGCCTCCTTTCCGAGGAATGCAATAAAATAAAATAAAAACTTATAATGAAGAGTATACATGGATGATGTAATCCTTATTAGGATTCTAGAAAATTGTGGTCTTACAAATTCTTATATATCTTCATAATTAAGATTAAAATCCTACAACCCATACCTAAAATTTCTTACAACTTTCTATAATCTTTAGTTTTTAATATATTGCATATTATATTTCAAAATGTAATCCTTTCTAACTTAATTTGTCTATTGAATATTTTTTTAAATAATTTATACTTTAATTCTCTACTGAATTTTAAAAAAAAAATCATTTCTAATTTAACTTCAACATGCAGTGCTAAGATTTAACTAGTATATGCTAGGAGGCGTTACTTACGCTTTTATTTCTTGTTTTCTATTTTCTATTTTTACATTTTAATTACAAAAGATTGTTTTTCAAATATGTATACATGAAATAAAGAAAAAAAATGTTATTTTCTATTTTTTCTGCATATATATTTAAGAATAACACAAATTTTAAAACAATGTACTTTCATAATTAAAAATGAAAACAGAAAATAAAATCATAAATAAAAGCCCCTTGGAAAATGTATTTAAAGAGAGAAAACGTTAACTGTATTAAAATTGTACTTTCCAAATAAAAATAGCAAAAAGACCTAGTTTTCATTGGGTAGACTTGACCCAGTGATGTAATTAGAGATCATAAGTGGTGGTGAAACTCCTAATAATTTCACTCATTGAACAAATTGGGACTTTTTTTCAATTATTCACATTTTTATCTATCAATACAATAAACTTCAATGTTTTTGTATCTTTCTTTTATTTATCTCTTGACTCTTTCCTAAGCCAAACATAATATTAGCTACTGTATTTCAACAGTTTCATAGAATAATAGTGTAAAAATATGCTTTAAAAAGTATATCATTAGTAGTTTTTGTAAAACTTCTACAATTTTAGTATCTTATCTTCTCAGTTCATTTACTGACTCCAATTGTTACAGTTAAAAACCTGTTTACGAAATGGTTTCAATGGTTTACTCTTTTTTTTAATTTTTTTTTGTATTTTTTAATTTTAATTTCTTTTCCAGTATAATTTTGTCAATTTCCTCTTCAGAAAAATTTGATCGCAGCTTCACGGGTCAAATTCTTTGCATAAAATACAGTCCAGTTCTTTAGCATAAATCTTATAAAAACAAAAGGATGAAGTATTAAGATAAAGAGATTAATTACAAGATAAATGTTGAATACGTATAAGTTTTAATCGTTAACTAGGTATAAAAATGTTTCATTCAAATATTGATGAAGTACATAAGTCTTGCCCGATCATAAATATAAAAGTCAGGAGCAGAAGAACCTTATAATAATAAATCAAACAATACAAACTACACATGGTAGCAGTTTTCAATGAATACATAAATTGCACTCACACGTAATATTAAGCAACTGATTCACTTTACATACACTCGTCTAGCAAATTTTACAGCTTTTGATGTGAAGATTGATTACCAGTCATCTGCTCCCTTTGTCACACCAACAATAATCGCAATTGTACCCAGAACAGCCTGCCAAAAGTAGTTTCACAAAACCTGGTGTTACCTTCTAATGCTACATGAAACTAACAAGACAAAAAGCTCTGGTAATGTGAAGATAAAAACCAAGAGGTTTAGTAAAAATCCTGTATAACAAAATTCAAGCAAGTAATGGAATAGCTAAAAGAATACAAGAACTTGAGAGAACTGAAACGGGCTTCAAGTGAAAAAGAAGGAAGGATAGAATCACTTACAGCAACTACACAAGCAACATATCCAGGTTTCTCTCGATGGTCTACTCTGGAACAAAGCATAATTATTGCCCCAACGTACCACGGAATACCAGCAAGAAAGAAGCCTAGTATAAACCTTTTACAAAAGCAAAATTTGTTGGAAATCAACAAGCCAATATTAACTTTGAAAGTAAGTGACTCATATCAAGTATGAGAACTAACAATTGATAATTTAAAAGGGCTGTGAACACAAATGATGGTTTTAGCATTTTCTAAGATAATACAAAAGAAAATGGAATCATATATTAACCATCTCCTTCTTGCCAGAAATCAGTTTAAGATTGAAATGATTCCCCAGGTTCAAGTTCACTGACACTGAAAAAAAATTCTCTAACCAAGGCAAGATATAATACTTTCTATGAGATGTTATTAGCCAAGGTAAATTGAAACATTTTCTGTGAGAAAGTAAAGATAGGCACTGCCTCCTCGTCTCACTTTGCGAATACAGTATGCCAACTTATATGTACAGTGATATGGAAGAATGTTGTCCATACCTTGAAATATCAAGGAAAATATCTACGTGTTCAACCTGATCATAAAATTATCAACATAATGGATTTAACCATCTTAATGGCAAGCGGGGAAGAGGTAGGAAGGGGGTGTCAATAATAAAGAACAGGTGTAGACACCAACACAGAAACTGCTGGAACTTCAAAACCGTTTGTCCAGAAGGTGGCCATGTTCAAAGCATGTCAAATGAGTTGATGTTTGAGAAGGGTCTCAGGAAATGGAAAATCCTATCCCATTTCCTCTTCTCTACCTCTCAAGTTGTAATAAGATTCGTACCCAAGCTCTTTAAATGCAAGCCTAATGAGAAAGCCATGATATTCCAGTTCCAGTAAACAAAAACAATAATGCACTCAAAATTTCAATGTTCCTTGGTGCTGGGGTAAGAAGTCAAAAATAAAAAATAACACTAAAAATAAAATAGAGCATTTTCCACAAGCACAACAGCCAAATTTAAGATTTAAGTTTCAGCAATAAATAAAAATCAACTTTTATTAATGAAAATATCAATGATGATTGGTGATAGAAGATTAAGATAACGTGCAATTATCCAAAACCAGAAGGTTGAAGTTGACATAAACTAAAGAAACACTAGTAACGAAATGCACTACAACAAATACAAAAGAGGACTTCTTTTTGCTACATGGATTTAGCAATATTCACCAACAGAATAGGCTAGGAACGTGCGGCTTTGGATTGTATATTGTTTATATTCATATTAGACAGCTTCAAATGTCACGCACAAAGAGGTCAAGTCAAAATCCTTAATTCCTCATAGTTAGTTATCTCCAACTTATTGCTGACAAGTAGTATGCCACTAAGCAATAAATTTACTTACAGACACCAGGCACAACCAAGGCCACAGCAACCAAGGCGCCGTTCTCTTACAGGTCTTCCTTCAGCAACTGCGTAACCTGAATCAATATCACAGAACAAACCATATCAAAATCTAGCAGACTGGAAAATTAAGCCTGTTACACAACAAAGAGACATGATCATCAAACTCCCACACATCAAATTCTCAATTATAAAAACCAACTGCTCATAATTCTCTCCTAACATAACCAGATTTGTTCTCACCAGACAAATGACGCACAATTTCTTACTATTCAATTTAATGCAACAATACGGATTGCACACAACAAACATGACTCTTGAGCGAATCAGTGTATACAAGTCTTAATGATAATGGTAAGATCATCAAACAGAGTAGATCTAGTCCTTCTAGCAGTCTGTCAACCAACCAGATCTTCCTGTAAACTAACCCTCAACTTCAATCATAGCCAACATTGAATAAGCAAAAACCAGGATCACAGTCAAACCAGTCACCGAATCGATTGAATTCTACAACATCAAATTGCCAACAACATTTTCCGAATCACTCTAGTCACCACACTCGCAACTACTATCAACCTAGATTGATCATACATATTAAGAAAACAAAATCAACCCAAAAGTCACTCACAGAAACCAAGTCAACCCAAGAACAGAAACTTTTCCTCAAACCCCAATTTTCACAAACAAACAATTCACCTAACACTCTTGCAGCACAATCCAAGCAGAACTAAACAAAGCTAAATCCATCTCGAAAGTTCCAATCACTGAACCAACCCATCACACGGATCACCATTTCGGAAACAAAATTTCGCACCTTTCATTGCCAAGCTCAAATCAAACCCAGAAGAATAAATAAAATAAGAATCAAAGGGGCAGAGCCATACCGGGAACTGCTTGGTATCCCTGGAAGTACGGCGGAAGAGGGGCGGAGTCGACGGCGCCGGGCGGTGGAACAGGTTGCGGAAAACCGATAGCGGGGTGTGGGTTGGGCGGAGGAGGGTAGTTGGCGACGCCTTGGAAGGTGCCATACTGTGGAGGTGGAAAGGGTAGTGGCTGCGGCGGAGGGGGGTGGTGGTGGTGGTGGTGGTGGTCGACGGTGGAGGCTTTGGGGTTGTCTTCATCGGTCATGTTGGTTCTGTTAGGTGGTCTCTCAGAGGGTTTTGACCAGTGCTGAATGGTGGATGGTGCGAGAGAAATGGTTCGATCAGAGCAGTGGGCGTTGTGTTTGTTTGCGGGGAATGAATGAATGAGTGGAAAAGGGATGTGACTCTTTGTTTTGTGGACCCACTTGTATAAATGTTTAGCCAAGAAGTTTTCCCACAAATAATATATTTTCAAAAAAAGAAAATTGCCCAAATACAAGTAAGGACTTTATTTCGCTAAATAGACCATGGTTACGTGGGAATTCCAAAAGTTTTTATATGTTTTTAATTTAAAAAATAAAAGAATAAAATAAAAAGTAAAATTTATTTTAGAAAAAAAAAATAATGGTATAATTATCTTTTTGTTCCCTATATTTAGGGTCAATATTCAATTTACTATCATGGTTATTAAAAAATTTAATTTGATCCTAAATTTTTTTAAAATGTATTTAAGTTAGTCCATTCTCTTAACTTTGGACTAACAACGTTAAGTGTTTTCGATGTGGCACGGATAAGTGCAAACATGGAGTGTAATTTGTTGTACACGTAGGTCTCCTCCTCCTCAATTGTCCTTTATCCCCACTGCCTCCCCCACATGCTTCCCTTTCCAACCTGCCTGCACGCTTTTAATGACTTTTTACGGTAAGTGCACCGCGTTGTCATAAGTAATAATGTGTCCCTTAAGAACGAATATCGATCCCACAATGAACAGTTGAATAATAAAATAAAATATTCACTAAATATAAAACAAAACAATAAAAAGTGTATTGAAAGTGGTTGTGCTGGCAATGAACAGACAAAGAATTGGTTGCTTCAAGTTGGAAAAATAGGGATTAGATTTCATCTTTTTCACTCTTATGTATTTTGATTAGCATGGTAACATTATGTTCTTTGATTGCAATTGATGTTCGTATAAAATTCATTTATATTGATTCCTCACATATAAAATTATTAAGAATGTTTCATAAAAATAACTTAGAATTCAAGTTCAAACGTAGATAACAATTAACATTTCAATTCTATTCCTAAAACTCAAATATGTTAAGTATTGTTGTTTAGGTCAGAACCATAAAAAATACTTTCCAGATGGATTTAAGATTCTAGATCAAGAATTAGAAACAAAACAACAATACCAATAATCAATCAAGAACAAAATATTATACTATATTTAAATATTACCTTAATACATAAGAGTTCAAATCACTCTCAATCCCAAATGGTAGAATTAGCCACTCATGGTGACTATTACACGCAAGAATGACATGAAAAGAAGATTCATAGTGTTTCTCATTGACGACTGCCTCCTCTAATGTTTCCTACACCTCCTATTCTCCCAATTGGATTACAAGTCACTCAATGATGTTTTCCTCTCAATTTGACATCTCAAGGTCGAGCCTCAAGCCCTCTATTTAACCTAATTTGTTAGGGTTAGGTGACTTCCTGTGTCGCGCTGATGGGCTTGTTGATTAAAACATAAAATGGCCCAATGTTTTTAGCGCTTTCTCGCTCAAGCGAGAAAGGCGTCAATTTTTCTCGCTTAAGCGATTTGCTCTGCTGCTGAGTTAGGCTTTTTGTGCGTTCCTAGGCCTTCCAACTTTTTCCTTGTAGCTTATATTATTCCTTTTTAGCCCAATCATCTCCATTCTTCCCTATAAACCTGAAATTAACACCAAATTTGGGAATAAAATGCTTTTATTCTTATAAAGATTATAAAATATGTAAAAATATATAAATTCATAAATTAGGGATTATTTTATATGTATTTTAGAAATTAATACTCATAAGTGCCTATATTTTAATATGAAATATTATTGAAATTAGGCACTTATCAACTCTCCCCAACTTAGAATCTTGTTTGTCCTTAATCAAAGTAAATGAATATATTTGAATTTAAATATCAAAACAGCTTAATTCACTAAACAACAAATTAAATTAGAAACTTATGATGCTTCCAAATTCAAATATAGAAAAATATAGATACAATCTGTTGAATCAAGTGTGTTCAAGCTTTGAAGAATCCAAACCCTTTGAAGGTTGATGGAAGGCAGGATGTGCTTGTTGTTGCTTATGTGTTTTAGAATAGGATCTGAGGTAGATTTTCTGTGTAAATCCACTCTTGATTGAATCCAAAGCTTAAGCATTCTTAAATCTTTTAATTGAAAGTGTTTTTCAAACTAAGTGAAAAACAACATGTTGTTTTGTCGAAACAACCGATTGTTTTATACTTAGGTGTTTTTAAAAGGTTGAAAACTGTTTTTGATGGTGGACTTGCTGTCAAACCAAAACAACCGATTGATTCGAGTATTCAACCGATTGTTTGTTTTGGTACCATAACAGAAAACTCTTTTGTGCTTTGACTGAGCATTAAATGATTTTATAATTGAATACGCTTCAGTTTTAAATGCTTTGACCAATCTTTGAATGCAATAAATAGTTTGTTCAGATTTTGTAACAAACAAGAACTTAGTTTTAATCAAAGAAAAACATATTTGAGTTTTTCACTGATTTTGCTTTTGAAGAGTTGAAGTTTGCTTGGATCAAGAGAGTGTGGGATAGGATTTTCATCTTGTATTGATTTCAGATCTTTCTGTAACAAGTGTAATCCTTTTGTACTTTGAAGAAACTCTGTGCGTGGAGCTGAGAAGTGTTGTGTGCTCTTGAGGTTGTCAAGATCAACATTCTTAGTGGTGTTTGTGCTGAGCCAAAGGAAGTGTGTGTCTTGAGGGGATTAAGGTCTCTTCTTTGGTGGTGTTGTAAGTAATCTAGGGTTGATTGCTTAGTGGATTCCTCAGTGGTTTCTAGGAAGACTGGATGTAGCTCTTGGTTTAAGAGTGAACCAGTATAACTCTGTGTGTACAATCTCTTTATCCCTTGAACTCTTTAAATTCCGTTTATATTTGTGAACTGGTATAAACAACCGATTGTTTCTGCGAAACAACCGATTGTTTTTCTGGTGTTGTGCTAAATTGCTTTGTGTTTTTGGCAAACTAATTTCTTAATCAAGTTTTCTCGAAGTAATTTCATTCTAGACTTAAAAGTTTGCGAAAACCCTCTTTAAATCATTCACCCTCCCTCTAGTTTAAAGCCATACATTCTAACACAATCAACTTGCAGGATCAAATCAAAACAAATAAATGACAATTCATCAAGTAAATTCTTCTCATATGCTCACAAGTAAGTGTTTCTCTCTATATTCACTAAATCATAACAAATCACAGTTGCTTTTCATTTCATGTTCAAATCACAAACATATTAGAAACATGAATTTTGAGGTCTTTTCCAGGGTTGTAATAAGGTTGGGTTTCCAAAAAATATTGGTTTTTTCAAATAACAAAATGCACATCTTAAAGAAGAAGAACATGCCTACAATCCAAATATAACACATATGTGTTATCTAATCACCATTTTCTTTTGACTTCACACTTTTCCTCATTTTCTTTCTACTATTCATGATTTTCAAGATAAACTTTTTTTGTTTTTCTTTCTCCTTTTCTCTTCAATAGGAATAGATTTTTCCTATTTTCAACTATTTGAGCTTTCAACAATTAAAACCAATCATTCCCTTTTTCTATGTATATTGCATCTATGTTCTCCATCCTTAAACACGTCAAAGGGTAGGAAAATATATCATCAAAGGTTTAGGGTGCAATAATAACAAAAAATCTTGGCTCAAAGGGAATATACAAAAAAATGAATTCTAATAAAATAAAGGTTGCCTATTTGGCCCTGGTTTCCTAATTAACACAAATGTCTTAATTATCTTCATGCTCTTTTTATGATATAACAAAAAATAAAAATAAAGCAATCACAACGGTCAATTCATCAGTAAAACTCTCAAAATTGTTCAAGGTTCAGACACTCACTTGGTTTAATTAGTCTCATTCCTTTTTGTTTTGTCATTTTCTGTTCTAATTAATCATCCTGTTAAATTTTCATGTATCACAATTTCAACTATATTTGAATAGAGATTTAATCATATTTTCTTTGCTAACCTATATCTAATTCATCTCACTATTTAATATTTAAACACAAATTCTTTTTTTCCACAATTCCAAATTTATATTCTAGTTTTTTTTTATTTGAGAAAATAAAACTAGAAAACAAACAAATTAAAATTTATTCAAAAAAAATAATTCAAAACATAAAACTAACAAAATAGGCAAAAGAATAAATTTATTCAAAATAAAAAATAAACAAATAAAACAAACTAAACAAATAAACTGAAAACAAAATAATCAAAAAATAATAAATAAATAGAAAAATAAAAGAAAATTCAAATAACTAAAAAGAAATGAGAATTAGAAAGATAAAACCATATTTTTGCTCAATCCTCTCTTCCTAAAAAGTCATCCAGCTCTTTGTTAAAATCTTCATCTATAGTCTTGCTTCATTTGCTGGATCTGCCCCCTAAATAATAGAACATATCCCCAGGCAAAAATACATAACCTGCAAACTAATTAAGAGGCATGTAGAAATTGGGCTGCCTTTGAGAATTTTATATTTTTTGGAAAATTTTACTCGCATAAGCTAGATTCCCTAAAAGAAACTCTTTTTTTTTACGTAAAATTGCTTGAGCAAGAATTTACTCGCTTGAGCGAGATTCCCTGCAGGAAACTCAAAATTGACATCATCAAACTTCAGAGAGCACCCAAATTTGCATAACTTTCTCGCTTGAGCGAGTAAAATATCGCTTGAGCGAGAATGTCATAGTGAGCTCACTCTACTTAAAGAAAGATATGGCCATAAAATCATTTTAAATCACAGAAAACCTATTCTATCACAAAAAAACTACTGGGTTGCCTCCCAGCAAGCGCTCATTTAACGTCATATAGCTTGACGCATGTGTCTTTAAGGGGCGTTTAAAAGGATTACCATAGTGAGGTTTTCCTGTTCATTACCCAAGTAGGGTTTTACTCTTTGACCATTTACAACCCATCTTCAATGTGATTTTGGGTCTTCTAACTCTATTGTGCCATAAGGATTTACCTCTTTCACAACATAAGGGCCTAACCATTTAGATTTTAACTTCCCTGGAAAAAGTCTCAATCTAGAAACCAAGGTGAAAATTTCTTTCCACAATCTTCTTGTCATGATATTTCTTTGTGCGTTCTTTATAAAGCTTTGAAGAACTATATGCATTTAATCTCATCTCTTCAAGTTCCTAGATTTGAAGTTTTCTCTTTTCACCAACTTCTTTAACATATAAATTTAGTGTCTTTAATGCCCAATATGCTTTGTACTTCAATTCCACCAGAAGATGGCAAGCTTTCCCATAAATCAGGTGAAATGGGGAAAGGCCAGTAGGAGTTTTATATGCAATCTTATACGCCTACAGAGCTTCATCAAACTTGATTGACCAATCTTTCCTTGATGAAGCCACCGTTTTCTCTAATATTTTCTTTATTTCTCTATTTCAAACTTCTGCTTACCTATTTGTTTGTGGGAGGGAGGCTAATGCCACCTTATGACTAACCCCATAATTCTCTATCACTTTCTTCAATTGGGTATTACAAAAATGAGATCCACCAACACTTATCAATACTTTTAGAGTGTCAAATCTGCAAAAAAAAAATCCTTTTAAGAAATTTAGTGACTGTCTTGGAATTTGTATGTTGTGTTGGAATTGCTTCCACCCATCTAGAAACATACTCAACTGCCAATAATATATATTCATTTGAAAAAGAAGATGGCAAAGACCCTATAAAATGAATGCCCCAACAATAAAAAACCTCAATTTCTTGAATATTTTGTAATGGCATCTCATGTCTTCTAGAAATGGTTCCTGATCTTTGACACCTGTCACATCTTTATACTAAAGCATGTGTATCTTTAAACAACAAAGGCAAAAAAAAAACTTGATTGAAGATTTTTTGTAGTTGTCTTTGTTGAACAAGATGCTTTGATGTCTCCAAATCCAAGTGGAAAGCTTGAAGACCTTGTCGTTGTGTGTGTGTTGTCCAGTTGTTTGAAACTTGTTAATTCACTCCTTAAGATGATCCAAGTTCATTTGAATCTTTAACCTTTTGAAAAATATGGGTTTTGTAAAAGGAAGTGAAATTTCAACAGGTTGAAATTTCGAATCAATAGGTTGTTTGACACTTAGTGGATTTTAAAATGATTTGGAAAACCTTTGTCTTTGCCTTTGCTGTCAAACAAATTTCAACAGGTTGAAATTTTGAATCAACAGGTTGTTTGAAACATAGTGGATTTTAAAATGATTTGGAAAAGCTTTGCCTTTTCCTTTGCTATCAAACAAAAATCAATCGATTGTTTTTCTGAAAACCTTAACAGAATTTAGTTAAGTGGTTTTTCTGTTTTAAATGATTCCAACAACTTTTGATTTTTTGTTTTAACTGTTTTAACCATTTGATTGAAAGATAAAAAGGTTGTTTTATGCTCCTATGCATTAATGAAGTGAGAGAGATCAATCAAAAACAGTTTTTAAGTTTTCAAAGAGGTTTTTGATCATCTCAAGTGTGGAATAAGATTGGGTCTTGTATTCTGAACTTTGATCTTGTCATTTACCCAGGTGTATTCCCTTCTTCCTTGATAATTTTATTTTTGTACTTGTGTTGCCAAGAAGTGTCGTGTGTTCTTGAGGGGATCAAGATCAACATTCTTGGTGTGGATTTTGCCAAGGAGTGGTGTGTGTTCTTGAGGGGTTCAAGATCATCACTCTTGGTGTGTGTAGTTTGTAATCTAGGGTTGATTGCATAGTGAATTCTCAGTGGTTTCTAAGGACTGGATGTAGCTCTTGGTTAAGAGTGAATCAGTATAAACATTTTGTGTGAATCTCTCTATCCTTACACTCTTTAAATTGCTTTAACTTTGTTTTTATAAACTGGTGATAAAAACAACTGATTTTCGTAAAAACAACAAGTTGATTTTCTACAATAATATTAAAAACAATTTTCTAATTAGCTAAACAGTTTTCTAATTGATTAATTCTCCATTGTCTTTCACTCTACCTTCAAAGTTTGCGAAAATCTTTCATAAACAATTCACCCCCCTCTTGTTTAAGGCCTACAATTCTAACAGTCTTTTCCCAATTAAAGTGTCCTCCATATGTTGAATTATGGCATTGCCATATAGTTCTCTTGGCTTCATCTAATGAAACACATCTTCTCAGCAAATTATCTACATCAATTTTAAACAAATGAGGATCATCCCACACATAATGATTGACATCCTTTAAAAATTCTCTTATTTGATGTCAGTCCAAATTCTCCGGGATTGCTCCAATAGCTTTAAAATTGGTGTAATATTTAATAAATATTTAATTGCAGCATGATAAGTAAAAACAAAAAATTTAGAACCTATCAAATAAGATCTAAAATTTTCAAGTGCATACACTATAACAAGTAATTCTTTTTCTGTTATGGTGTAATTACTTAAAGTTTCATTTAAAACTTTACTTTCATAATGTATTACATGGAAAATTATTTTTTTCCTTTGTCCTAAAAGTACTCTTATTGCATAATCACAAGCATCACATATTATCTCAAAATTAAGTTTCCAATCAGGAACAGTTATGATAGGTGTAGATATTAGTTTTTCTTTCAAAATGTTAAAAGCAACTAAGCAATTATCATCAAATTTAACATGAGTATCCTTATTGAGAAGGTTGCATAGGGGCTTTGAAATCTTGGAGAAATCCTTAATAAATCTTCTGTAAAATCCAACATGCTCTAAAAAACTTCTGATTCCTTTAATGTTGACTGGTGGAGGTAACTTCTCAATGACTTCAACTTTTGCTTTATATACCTCAAACCCTCTATGAGAAATTTTATGGCCTAAGACAATTCCTTCCGTGATCATGAAATAAAATTTCTCCCAATGCAATCTTCTCCTTGGAAGACCCTCATTTCTCCTTCGATGACCCTCATTGAATAAATTGGGGGCTGTTATGTCTTCAATTCATCTAAAGATCAAATTACCAACATTTGAAGGGAGAGTTGTAACCATGAGAGTAAACCAAAAGACATTCTCAAAGTGTTATGAAAATAGTATGCACACTCATCGAAGTACTTATTTAGCTTGGGAAACCATGAGTGACTTGGTAAAGAATACTTGGTTAAGTCAAGAGTGACATGAGAAAAAAATATTCTTTAATAGGGTCAGTTAAGATTGATTACTGATGACTTTTTACGGCAAGTGCACCGCGTTTGTCAGAAGTAATAATTGTCCCTAAGGACGGATATCGATCCCACAAGGAACAGTGAATTATCAAGTTCAATAATCGCTAAATATAAAACAAAACAATTAAAACTGTATTGAAAGTGGTTGGGTTGGCGATGATCAATAAGAAAACAAACAAAGAATCGGTTGCTTCAAGTTGGAAAAATAGGGATTAGGTTTCATCTATCTCACTCATATATTTTGATTAGCATGTCAATATTAAGTTCTTTGATTGAAATTGATGCCCGTATAAAAATCATTTATATCGATTCCTCGCATATAAAATCCTTAAGAATGTTCCCTAACTATCGATCCCTCGC
>Ga0123342_1007610_pt1 | contig 14193 bp, 10 predicted proteins | sample Turbeawhitnodule_FD_89960 | JGI IMG/M metagenome (GOLD analysis project Ga0123342, IMG submission 89960) | Root nodule microbial communities of legume samples collected from Mexico - Turtle bean Mexico white nodule | ecosystem: Host-associated > Plants > Roots > Nodule | place: Mexico: Nepantla...
AATTTTATTATGGTTCTCAATTATTAATTTCCTAATAAATTATAGTGAGTATGTTTTTTAAAGTGCACTTCCCATCTTAGGAAAATGAAATCCAATTTCAACATGTGTTGTGTGTACCAAAAAATAAGCTAAGCATGTTTTTTAAAGAAGAGAAATTAAATCTTTAAAAACTATACTAAATTTTCATAGAAGGATGAATTAATATTCAAATATTTAATGTTTTCATTATCTTGATTTGTGAATAGTGAACTATTCTCAACAAAAAAAAAAGTAAAAGAAGTTTCTCTCTTCATATTCAATTTTGTACTAGTTTCAAATTATTGGTTTTATTCAATATTTCCATCCAAAGTTAGCCAATTTTTTCTACATCAAAACACTGTTTACTTTTTTCTTTTAAGATTACCCAGTTTGTTTCGACATCCTAGATCAATTTATTTGATTTGTTAATGGGTTATGTTATATTATTATTTTCTAAGAAAGAAAAAATATATAAATTTATATAAAGGAATCAAATTCATTTATAAGTGTTAACGATTTTGTTAAGTAACTTATTTTACGTTTTATTTTTTTCTTTATATTACTACATTCTTCTATTATTATTAATATCCTATTACATTATTCTATTATTATTAATATCCTATCTTTAAAGTGCTTTTCATTTTCATCTTTATCTTTTCTCTCTCCTCTCATTCTCTTTTCTTACATGGTATCACGAGCTGGTGAAATTTTTTCATCATGACTTTGTCTTCCTCCTCTGTTTCAACCTCCATCTTGACTTCGATTTCCTCTTCCAATTCTTCCACACAGCTCCACACTTTCTCCACACCTTTCACTCTGAAACTCACTGATGAGAATTTTCATTTTCTTGTTTGGCGCCAACAAATTCTTGCTCAAATTGAAGGTCTTGATCTTCTACATTTCTTGAATTCCTCCTCTACGCCTCCTAAAACTCTTTCCACTGATTCAGATTCTGTTAATCCTGCTTTTCTTCTGCACAAACAACAAGATCATCTTTTCGTTGCCTGACTCCTTGCGTCCATGTCTACATCCATGTTAACAGAGATGGTTGGCCTCTCCACTGCACGTCTCTTATGGGACAGATTGAATGTTTACTATGCATCTCATACCCGTGCCAAGGTGCGTAAACTCAAACTTCAACTTAAATTTCATAAACGTGATCACATTATCTTTGCTTACATTCTTTCTATCAAATGAGTCGTGGGCTCTCTTGCTGCCATTGGTTCTCCCATCTCATCAGAGGACCATATCGATGCCATTCTTGACGGTCTGCCTGAGGAATAAGACAGTTTCATCTCCTCTATCACCTCGCTGCTCGATCCATATACGGTACATGATGTTGAATCTCTTCTTCTGGCTCAAGAAGATCGTTTTGATAAACATAAGTTTCTTGATTCATCTTCTGCACAAGCCAACATTACCTCTACAAACTGGGTTCCTTTGTCAACTTCTAAGCATTCTTCTCGCGGTGGACGTGTCCCATTCCGACCGCCTTACAATTCCAAACGTCAAAACTTCTCTCGTCCTCCTCAACCAAATTCTTGGCAAGCCTCTGTTCTTGTTTCAAATAAGCACCAGCGTGTTCAATGTCAATTGTGTTTCAAGTTTGGGCACACTGCTTTAACTTGCTGGACAAGGTCTGACTCTATTATTCCTTCACCTATTTATGCTAATATCTCTTCTTTTCAGCCTGTTCTTCATGACCCTGAACCATCAATCTTGGGCACCCCCTCCACCGTGAGTGATCCTCTATGGTACCCAAACACTAGAGCTACTCATCATATCACGCATGACTCTACTATTTTCAACAAGAAACAAAATTACACTGGCCCTGATACTGTTCAACTTGGTAATGGTTCAGATATGCCCATTTATAATGTTGGTTCTACTTCTCTTTACAATGCTTCTTCTAATCATCTTTTTACTCTTAATAATCTTTTACATGTTCCATTTGTTAACAAAAATCTTCTAAGTGTTTCTCAGTTGCTCGTGACAATGGTGTCTTTTTTGAGTTCTTTCCTAATCATTGTTATGTCAAACATCAGGTTACAAAGCAGATTATTCTTCAAGGAAGGATTCGTGATTGTCTTTATGTTTTTCCATCTTTACAATGCTCTTTATGTCCTTTTGTTAATGCTACTTCCTATAATTCCACTGTAAACAATTATGAACTTTGGCATAAACGTCTTTCTCATGCTTCATCTAAAACAGTGCATCTGGTTATGCGTTTAAACAATGTTAATTGTAACTGATGTTTCCTTTTGTGATTCTTGTGCACATGCTAATGCTCATCAACTTCCATTTACACCTTCACACACCACTTATACTGCACCTCTACAACTTGTTTTTGTTGATATTTGGGCCCCTGCTCATGTTGCTTCCATTAATGGTTCCATGTATTATTTTGCTTTTGTTTATGCTTTCTCAAAATATACCTAGCTATATCTCGTTTCCCACAAATCTCAAGCCACTTCAGTGTTTTTACAATTTAAATTTCTTGCAGAAAACCAAACTGAGTATTCTTTAAAAGCTCTTCAAACTGATAATGCAAAGGAATTTTTATCTTTAACCAAAATTTTAAACATGGATGGTATCTCTCACAGACTCACCTGCCCTCATACACACGACCATAATGGTTCGGTTGATGCTGGCTTAGCTCTTCTTGATGCCGCCTCTCTTTCTTTTAGGTTCTGGGGTGAAGCGTTCTCTTATGTTGTTTTTAGTATAAACATCTTACCCACTGCTGTTTTACACAATCTTAGTCCATATGAAAAACTTTTTCCTCGCAAACCAGATTATGCTTTTCTAAAGATTTTTGGATGTGGTTGTTATCCTCTACTTCGCCCATATAATAAACATAAATTTGATTTTCGATCCTCGTTATGCTTGTTTCTTGGTTATGATTCTCATCGCAAAGGCTATCTTTGTTTAACTGAGTCTGGTAAATTTATTGTTTCACGTCATGTTCTCTTTAATGAGTTTATTTTTCCTTATTCTATGCCTAAAAATTCTTTTCAACTTTATGATAATATATATGTTGAGCCTCCTACTTCCCCATCCCCTCTTACTGTTGTTTCTCTTCCTCTCTCAACAACTCCTCCCGACAATTCTGCTGAGTCGTCGCCTCTGTTGTCTACTGCCACTCCATCTCCGTCTACTGCATCTACGTCTTCGTCTCCTTCTTCAACACCTGTTGTTTCTCCTTATTTTAATGTTCATCCTATGTTCACTCGTGCTAAAGATGATATCTATAAACCCAAAGCGTTTCAGTCTTCTGTTCATGTTGACTCTTTTGAACCCTCCACACACAGACAAGCCATGCTTCACTCTCACTGGCTTCAAGCGATGAAAGATGAATATGATGCTCTTATGCAAAACAGTACTTGGACCTTGACCCCTCTACCTCCTACTGCTAATGTTGTTGGGTGAAAATGGGTTTTAAAAAAGAAGTATAATGCAGATGGTTCGCTTCAAAGATACAACGCACAATTGGTGGCAAAAGGTTTTCATCAACGAGAGGGTCATGAATTTACATAGACGTTTAGTCCTGTTATTAAACCTACTACTATTCAGTTAGTTCTCACCATTGCTTTATCTTATTCTTGGCCTATTCATCAGATAGATATCAATAATGCTTTTCTTCACGGTGTTTTGGATTCTCCTGTCTATATGCAACAACCTCATGGGTTTACAAGTTCTGATAAATCACTTGTTTTTCGTCTCAACAAGGCAATTTATGGTCTCAAGCAAGCTCCCCGCTCCTGGTTTCATAAACTCTCCACCACTACTCTTGTCTGCATGGGTTTCTCGTCATCAAAAAGTGATATCTCTCTGTTTACCCGTTTTACTACTACTGACACTCTTTTTCTTCTAATATATGTTAATGATATTCTTGTCACTGGCAGCTCCAAAACTCTAGTGCAGAATTTCATTCAACGTATTAGTTCTATTTTTGCTTTGAAGGACCTTGGTCCACTTCATTATTTCCTAGGAGTTGAAGTTACGTGGCTTCCTGATAACACTCTTCATCTTTCACAGTTTTAAATACATAAGTGATCTCCTCAGGCGTACACACATGCTTGAGTCTAAACCGCAGCCAACTCCCATGGTCTCCTCCTTACGTCTCGCCGTCGATGACTCTGTCTCAGTAGTTGATCCCACTCTCTATCGTTCTGTTGTTGGAGCACTTCAATACGTTACTCTCACCAGACCTGACTCACCTTCTCTGTTAACAAAGTGTGCCAATACATGCACAATCCACAACTCACACATTGAAAGGTTGTTAAACGTATCCTTCGCTACCTTGCAGGTACTGCAACACAAGGTTTACGTCTTTATTCTTGTTCAAGCTACTCCGTTGTTGGTTTTAGCGATTCGGACTTGGCCACTGATCCGGACGACCACAAATCCACCTCCGGTTACTGCATCTATGTTGGTCGCAATCTCATTTATTGGTCATCCAAGAAACAGGAGGTGGTCTCTCGCAGTAGAACTGAGGCTGAATATAGAAGTGTTGCAGCAGCTCTTGCTGACATCATCTGGCTCAAGTCTCTCATGCAAGAACTTCGCCTCACCACGACAACACCGCGATTGTACCATGATAACATGGGCGCTGTTCAACTTGCAGCAAATCCCATCATGCATTCATGTTCCAAACATTTTGAGTTGGACTTACATTTTGTTATAGACCATGTGCAAGAGAAACGTCTTTTGCTTCTTCACTTGCCAGCCCAGTTTCAAGTAGTAGATATACTCACAAAACCTGTTTCTGGCTCTTCATTTCATATTTTCAAACGTAAACTTATGGTTCTTGATTTACATACCCTAAGTTTAAGGGGGGTTGTTACCGATTCTGTTACATAATCTGTTACGTAACTCCTTTTACATTTTCTCTTTTCCATTCTGTTACTACATTCTTCTATCACTATTAATATCCTATTTGTAATGCATTCAATATGAATAAAGTGCTTTTCATTCTCATCCTTTTCTTCTCCCTCTCCTCTCATTCTCTTTCCTTACAATAAAAAAAGAGAAAGAGAAAAGATTAAACTAAGACTTCATGCTTATATTGTATTTATCTCCTATACAAATAAATATTAAATAATTATCATAAAATTAAAGAACCAAAAGAAAAATATGCAATGTATAACAATATTTGAGATAGTTCATTGTTACAGTATATGAGCACATTTTATCCCTTTTAAGTTTTATTATATTCCTAAGCTCATTTCATATGATTAACATTTTGTTCTAATTCAAAGTGTAATAGTATAGGATGAATATATTTATCCATGTTAGATTCAAAGTTCAAAGTACTAGATCTATAGGGTGATTCAATACCCTGCTATCCTTTTGTTGTAGGAGAACCAATGTACCGAGATAGGATGATATTCCATTGAATTAGAAGGTACGGAAGTGAAAGCAGACTAAGAATCTGATTTGAAAGAGAAAAAAAGGATATAAGACCAGTGATAGAGCTCTTTGAAATCATTCTCCGACATTGTATGAGTCCCCTAGGTAAGGATTTAGAGAAGAAGGTGTGGATAGAATAGTGATAGTTCAGTCCACTCTTGTAGTACTCAACCTTGGAGCTGGTGATAGTGCTATAGTTAGCCTTTAGCCAACTCCATTTTCCCCGTCCCCATGGGATATTTCATTCTCAATTCAAGCTTAATGGGAGAGAAAAACTTCAAGTCAGTTCCACGAGCTAATTCTTCTTTTTAAGTTTAATGTTTTGTTTGAACTTGGGAGTGAAAAGTTGAGAATATAGGAGAATGGAAGTATGAGAATGTGAGGAAAATTGAATGTGTTTGGATTGGAGTATCTTAAAGTAGATATCTGAATAAAACTTATTGAAATATGTGATGGTTGTAAGAATATTTAAATTATTTTTAATGATGTAAATTATAAGATTATAAATTTATCCTTTATATATAAAAAAATAAATATTAAATAATAATCAATAATATGAAAACCTGAAAATTAAATATCAATTTTAATAATGTTCAACATAATATAAAAAATGAATGTTAATGAGAACAAATATTTATAATTTTTAAATTTAAATCATTAAAATGAATTTTCATTAATAAAAAATACATAAAAAATAATTACATAAATATTTTTAATTTAAATCCGTATCTCAATTTAATACTATAATATATAAAAAAAAATATAAGTATTCTAAATTTTCAATATTACTTATTACTAAAAAAAATAAAATTACATTAATAAAGTAATTATATTTTTTTTTATTTGTAGAATTTAAATATTCAATTTTTCATTAATAAAATCAAATCTGAATTACTATAATATATCAATTGAGTTCTATTATTTATAATTTTAGAATTTAAATATTTAAATGGATTTTATATTTTCATTAATAAATCAAAATCTAGATTATTATAATATATAATTGAATTCTATTATTTATACTTTTAGAATTTAAATATTTAAATGGATTTTTTATTCTTATTAATAAATCATTATTAATAAATCAAAATCTAGATTACTATAATATATAATTATATTTGAATTCTGAATAATATAATATATAAAATGACTAAAATAATAGCTTATAATTTCAAATAATGTATTTTATTAATTTTGACTAATAAGATTTTTTTTAATATTTTGTAAAAATAAATACAAACAAAATATTAAATTAGAACAAAAAAAACACACAAAAAAATCTTAAAAAAAATCATAAAAAAAATAAAATTGGAAAGTTTGGAAAAAAGAGATGAACATAACCGATTATGCTTTACCTTGAAAAAATAACATAATCGATTACTCACTGTTTTTAAGAGCCTAATCGATTATATTTTCCCTTAAAAAAAAAACTAATCGATTATGTTGAATATCTGAATAACATGATCTATTATGTCTATTTTAACACACATTACATAATTAATTATCCTCCTAAAAATAGAGGTTAATCGATTATGTTATTTTCTTAATCGATTATCAACTATTTTTTAGGACATAATCGATTAAATCCTATGTGTTTTTTCCATGCATAATCAATTAGACACCCTGAAAAATCTTAAAATTATTATTTATAATTTTATTATTATTTTATAAAATAATCTGAAATATTATTATTATTTTAATATTTATATTTGTAGGTATATAGGAATTTTAATTTTATTAAAAGTATTATTATTAATAACATTATTAATATTTAATATAAATAAAAATAATTAATAATAATATTATTATTATTTATTCAAATTATTTTATTTACATTTATTATCATTATTTTAAATATTTATTTTAGTTAATATTATTATTTATAAAAAAAATTATTTTATAAATTAATTTTAAGTATTATTATTTTCATATTTATATTATTAGTATTAATAATACTTTATATTATTATTATTTAGTTGGGTATGTATAGTTTATTTGAAATAAAATTAATAAAATTAAGTGATTTTAATTATCTTTCATTATATATTAAGGGTAAAAATGTAATGTGTAGGAACTTATGTGGCTTTCTCTCCTCTTATGGAATTTTCTCTTCATTGACGAGAGGCACAAAAAACCTCCAACTTCTCCTTTTCGCACCCCTTCTCCCTCATCCATCTGTTGAAATAAACGTGGGGTGCACTCTCACATCCCTCCGCGTGAACAGTGCACCTCTCAATCCAAACGCATTTTAAGTGAGTATCCAAAAGCAAGAAATTAGAAGTAAGCAGCAGAGTAAGGCTCGAAGTTGCAATAAGAAAAGGGGAAATGAGAAAAAGTATTGAAATAAATGTCCGTATCCGTCTAGTTAATGGGTGAATCCCTTTATTGTATGTCCGTATCCGATATAGATTTTATAATTTGTATTTATATCTATTATTATGTATATAGACACATATTTTAGATGTGTGTATATATAAATTTATATATTAACAAATTATAAAATCTATATTTTGGTTATTAATTTTGATTTTATTATTATAAAATAAGAGTACTAACATGCCTGTAATAAGGTAAAATAGTTTAAGGGTAATAAAATCAAAATTAATAATAATAAAATCAGAATTAATAACCAACATAATTGGTTGACAAAATTGTCCAAGCCTCACGACAGTTGTTACTCCTACAATCTGCTCAAACGTCTCATCATTCATCCCTTGATGGATGATATACAAAACCTTACCTTATTGTCCTTCTTCTTATGATCACGATGCGCTACTCGTTGCGCCTTAGTTGCATTAGTAGCTAATGCAGACACTCCACTCTCAACTACATCCCATAACTCATCATAATCAAACAAAACTCTCATCTGCATACACCACCGATTGTAATTTTTTTCATCAAGGGTAGGGACTGATAATTGGGTAGAATTCATGATAACATACTGACTTTGATACTAATTCTAGCAACTGATTGAACGTAATTGTATAAAATTGTAAACCTCATCTTATTTATTTTGATTTACTCAATCATATATATATATATATATATATATATATATAATAATAAAATTACAATTACTAAACGTTATAAAATAGTAGTAATACTAACAGTAACATGCTTGTAAACTGACCATTAATGCAATAATAACAGTAAAATAATTTAAGGATAATAAAATCAGAATTAATAACCAACACTATAAATATATAAACTTGTGTATTATATATATATATATATATATATATATATATATATTATAAATACGATTTTTTAGAATATATTGTATATACACATTATAATATGTTATATAATTTATATAATTCACATGTATAATACATTACATAAAATACATATTATATATTTTATTAATAGTATAATTCATAACATTATCCGCATTTTATTAATACTATAAATATTATTAATAATTAAAATATTAATGACATTAAATATTATTCATCTTATTAATTTTATTATTATTATTATTTATATTATTTATTTTATTAATATTGTTAGTTAATAATATTAACGCTATAAATATTATTAATATCATAATAGTATTAATAATAATAATAATAATATTAAGAATATGAATAATATTTTTAACATTAATAGTATTAATAATATTAACCATCATAATAATATGAATAATGTTAATATTAATATTAATAATTATTATATTAATAATAATAATAATAATAACATTAATCCTATTAATAATAATATTAATATTAATACTATTAAGAATTTTGGATCCAAATCTTTTTTTTTTTTGACACTGAGAGGCTGTTGCATGGGCCCACTGTTTTTGTTCCAGTATTTTATATTTTTATACTTATGTAAAAATACCTTTAACAGATGATTGAATACACAATAACAGTTTTCCTTTATCTTTTTCCTTTTATCTTTTCTTCATATTACCCGTTTCTCACCTCTTCTTCATATTACATGTTTCTATTATATATGTTCAGAACTCTTTTGAAATTGGTACTACTTTTGTCCTGACACATAAGTTCTATGACTGAAAGGGATAAAAGAAAACAGTAAACTACTATCATCAAATTCAAACAATTATTAGAAAAACTTGTATGCTTATGACAATACAGATGAACATTTGCATACTGTCCCAACCAAACTTGAAAAATAAAGACTAAATAGTTAGGATACATGAAACCATTCATAGATTTCTACAAAACACATATGCAAGCAATAAAACCATCCATAGATTTATCAATAATTATATGTTATACGACTCGATTTATCTGTTTCAATACAATTGAGTGTCATGCAAAAACTTAGACAAATTTATAAAAAATTCAGTGCAAAGATCATTTAAGTACTCAAACTAAAAATACATTTCTACTTTAGCAAATTTGCTAAATTGCCCCCAAGCATTAAATGTTATATTAAGAAATATAAATAAAAACAAACTACAGAGAGATTAATGCTATAAAAATGTCATTAAGATGAAAATAATAAAATTTTAAAATAACAGTATTTAAGAAAAATATTTAAAATATAAAAGCAATTTTAAAAATATCTATGACAAAGGTGAGCAATATAAAAATATCAATACTAATGATGGTTATAATAAAATGTAACGTAAAAAAGAAAGCAAGGTGTAAAAAAATGTTAAGATTTTTGAAAAAATAAAATTTGAAAAATACAGAAAGAGCATTAAAATGCTTTAAAAGATAAAACATTTAAAATTAATAATAAGTGATGTTTATAAAAATAACAATCACTTTTACAGTAAAATAGAATTTTAAAAAGGATATAATAAGGTCAAAATTCAAAGTTGAAAAAAAAATATAAAAGTGTAAAATGTATTGTTTGGAAAAGTAAAAATTATCATTATAAACAATAAAAAATTATAATATTTCTATAAAATCATTTAAATATGTAAAAATAATGTTTAAAAAATAAAATGTTGAGAAGTATAAATAAATGCTTAAAAAAACATATAAGTAAAAAGAGTAATGCTATGAAAACAGGATAAAATTTAAAAAAAATAAAATTAATATATTGAATACAGTACGTAAAGTGCACAAGAAAGTTAAATAGTTTAAAAATTAAAATAATAAGAATATATAGTGTAACACAATTTAAAATAAGAATAGGTATTGTTTTTAAAATAAAGTAAAATTGAGAAAAAAAATCAAAAAGTTCTATTTATATAAAAACATTTAAAAAGGTAAAAATAATTTTAAAATAAGACAGGTAAAAGGTCAAATGGATAAGTCGATAATAAAAAAAATAGGTTTTTTTACCATGATGGGGTTATTTTTTTTTGTTTTTACCAAAATGGGGTCTGTTTAAAAAAAATTACAAATTTAGGCAAGTCGTGCCAATTTGACACGACTTCATATGCACAAATCGTTCCAATTTGACACGACTCTTCCATGTCATACTAAAGTCGTGCCAACTTGACACGACTTCTGCCTTGTCATACTGAAGTTGTGCCAACTTGACATGACTTCTGCCACGTCATAATTTTTATTTTTTTTTAAATTTTATTGTTTATATATTGGGTAGTAAATTATGTAATGTTAAAAATTAATTTGATACATAATTTTCTAAGAGTGTTAGTTTTAAGGAACAAAAAATTGGATATATAATTATTTTTAAATTATATAATTATTTCAAAATAATTACAAATTATTTATATTGATTAACTTATTTAAAATTTATATAATTATTTTTAAATTATTTAATTATTTCAAAATAATTACAGTACTTATACCTTTTTATATTTTAATATAAATAACATTAAAAAAATAAACAGGTTTAAAAAATGTATTATTTGAATTGTGATAAAAAAAATTATTACTTCAGAAAAAAAATGAATAATTGTGATACACAATTATTCAATTTTTTTCCCTTAAAACTAACACTCTTAGAAAATTATGTATCAAATTAATTTTTAACATTACATAACTTACTACCCAATATATAAACATTAAAATTTTAAAAAAATTATGACGTGACAGAAGTCGTGCCAAGTTGGCACAACTTCAGTTTGACAGGATAGAAGTCGTGTCAAGTTGGCACGACTTCATTATGACATGGCAGAGTCGTGTCAAATTGGAACGATTTGTTCATATGAAGTCGTGCCAAATTGGCACGACTTGCCTAAATTTGTATTTTTTTTAAACGGACCTCATTTTGGTAAAAACCAAAGAAAATAACCCCATCATTGTCATAAACCCAAAAAAATAAAAAGGTGGACAAGAGACAATCTTCTTTTCCTCATAAGAATCTTGGAGCTTTAGAGTTTACACCATTATACATTTTTTTATCGATAATAAAAAATAAATAAATATGAACCATTTTAGAGGTGATCTAATCCTTATACATGAACTCAATCATAACCTTCCTCATTAGACGTACTCTCATGTCTGCCTACACAGAAATATCCTAGCTAACCAAAAAGAGGACACCTGAGGTAAACAATCATACAATTTAAATGAATACATCATGAGATCATCCTTATACAAACCAACGGATCTATGCACCAATCAGAAAAGAAAAAAATGTGCAGACTGTGACTTGGATGTAACTCATGACCAAGCCTTTAATTGAACCAAAGTGAAAGCTTCCAGTACATCTACTACTCCCCTTTAAAGATGATCCTTTTTCTATGCTTCCAAACCTCGTTGACTACTGCGATCCAAATCACTCCCAAAATGATGTGAGTTGGTATATGAAAAGACACTTTCAAGAATTGGATCAAGATTCTATAACCATTCAAGAACTCATCGAGAACACATAAAGAACACAAGATTTGAAATAAGAATGCAACAAGAATTAAAACTATTGATTGGAACACAACAAAGAACAAAACCCACCAATTGAAACTCAAGAATTCAATATAGAAATGGGTTTCTATGGAAGCCGAAACAAGAAAAGCATGTAACAATGGAAAGGAACCGAACAAAAGTGTAGAACAAGTGCAACAAATGAAAGGAAACAACAAAAGGAAACAATTGAACCGATTGAAATTGAAAAACTACAAGAAAACAACAAATGGGTAATTATGAAAGATGAAAGGAGTTGGACTTATGTGGTTGATGACCCTTGGAGTGTTTCACGCCACTTGAGGGGTGGAGAAGCTTCAAGATGAGTGGATGTCGCCACTTAAGAGTCCCAAGAACCTCCCAAGATAAGACTAGGAAGAAGAGTAGAGAACAAGTCTCACACAACTCTCTCACCAATTTGATATAGCTTCTTTACTCAAAAATTCAACTTTCAACTTGTGTTTACAAAAGCAAGGCTCCTCCTTATATAGGAATAGAGGACCGGTTATGCAAGGTAAGATACATGAAGAGTCATTTGTAAATGAAGAGGCAAGGTACACGAAAAAGACAATGTAAATGATCTAAGTCACTTCCTTATTCAAGAAAATTGACTTTTCCTACTATTTCTCTTCTAATGTTCTATTTAGAATCTATTCTAAAGATATTACAAAAATATATATTAATTGAGCTTGGGCCTCATTTTGAGAAGACTAATAAGAAGAACTTCAAATGCTTTGGGCCTTATCCATTTCTTCTATTGATGAAGTCTTTATTTGCTTGTTGAGATGACCCTTCAAGTATAGCATCTTTGGTCATCTTCATGTATTTTTCGCTTACCTCATGCCTCCCAAGTTGGAGAGAATTCGACCTCGAATTTAGAACCTCTGCAAATAACATAGTTAGTTTGTACATAGAGAAGATATTTCTAAGATTAGGATGTGCAACAAACTTATGTGCATGAAGCTTGGGGAGTTCACTTGGAATAGTTCTATATACATGCCATGATTGTAAAGAATGTTTAAGGAAGAAATGATTTTGTTGTGAAAATCCTCTTAAAAGTGGGAAACTTTTAGGAGGTATGTTAATAACATCCCTAAACTTTCTTAACAAAGATGTCAAGTATTTAGAATTATTTGGAAATGAAAAAGAAAGGGAAAAAGTATACCTAAGCGGTTTAGTGATTTGGGTAGGAGTCAACAAAGTGAGACCTACATGACTTTCCTCTTCTTTTTCATTTGTGTTTTTATCTTTTGTTGTAATGAGGGCTTGATTTACCACATTTAACATTATGGTTTTTTTATGTGGACAATTTGCAGCGATGTGCCCAAAACTTAAACATTTGATTTCTGAAGTTTTGGTGGGTGACGTAGGGGGTAGAAGGATTATGAGTAGAAACTTTTTTTGGAGAAATGGTTTGTTTGGAAAAATTGGAAGGAGAAATTTGAGTAGAAATTGTGTTTGCATTATTCCTAGAAGAGTTGTAGAAACCATCATCATGAGTATGTTTGAAAGTTGTCTTCAAAAGGTGTGATTCCACTTTGATGGCTAGGTGAACCACTTTCTTTAAAGAAAAGTACTCATTTAATTCTACAAAATCTCTAATATCTCTTCTCAAACCACTTACAAACTTAGCTATCTTGGTTTCTTCATTATCATGCATAGGAATTCTAGCCAAGGTTGTTTCAAAATCTTTAAAGTAGTCATCTAGCGTCATATGTCCTTGATGAAGCCTTTGAAACTTCAACAAGTGTTCCTTCCTATATGGAGGAGGAACAAACCTCGTGTGCATACATGCCTTTAAATCATACCAAGAAACCACGGGAGGTCTCTTGTTTAGTCCAATGTCCATAGAGTCTTATGCCACCATTGCATGGCATAGTCTAAAAATTCTAAAGAAGCTAGTCTAACCCTTTGGTCTTCTAAGACCTCATGTACATGAAAAATTTGCTCAACCTTTGCCTCCCAACCCAAA
>Ga0123342_1007611_pt1 | contig 14192 bp, 7 predicted proteins | sample Turbeawhitnodule_FD_89960 | JGI IMG/M metagenome (GOLD analysis project Ga0123342, IMG submission 89960) | Root nodule microbial communities of legume samples collected from Mexico - Turtle bean Mexico white nodule | ecosystem: Host-associated > Plants > Roots > Nodule | place: Mexico: Nepantla...
CGGGTCTTCGATAGTGGAAGGTGTGCCAAGAATCGATGGTTCACCATCATCAAGAGATAGAGTAGAAAACTGGGATGTGTTGGCAGTGACCTTGGAAGAAGATGACTTACCAGTCCAATGCCAACATTGAAGCGCATTATGACCAATTTTTTAACACAATTGACAGCGAACCCGATTAGGTTTCCAGGATCCAGAAGGAGAGGGGGTCCAAGAATCACGGTGAAAAGGGCGAGGTCCATTAGATCGAGAATACCCGCTTGAGGGTTTATGCGGAAAACGACCACCACGGGAGTATTGATTGAATGATGGACAAAAGGATGGGTTTTGATGATACTGAGAATGAACAGAAGTAGCATTAGCTTGAAAAGAGGAGTGAGCAAGCTTACACCTCTGAAACTGTTCTTCTTGAGCAATTAAGATGGATTCAATCTCATTGATTGAGTAAGGATCTGTGCGTGACGTAACAGCAACAATAAATGCATTGTATTCTTCTGGTAACCCTTCAAGAATACTTTCAATGTGATCTTCAGTAGTAATTGGGGAGCCGATTGCAGCAAGCATGTTGTCAGCCTTTTTAATATCATGAAGGTAAACAGAAATCGTTTTGTCGTTCTTCGGAGTCTTGAGCAACAACTTCATCTTCTAAATTTGAGCACGCGTATGAGAGGCAACTTGAAGACATTTCCAGATTTGCGCTGAAGAATCCAAGCCCACGACTTTTGTAAGAATCAGTGTAGTCATTGAAGCAAGAAGTCAGTGATGATAAGCTGATCTTGTTGTTGATATTGAAGAACTTCCTCTGATGGGGGAGAAGGAGAAGATGAAGGGGACGAAGAAGGAACTTGATTTCCTTCAAGAAACTTCAAGAGTTTGAGACCACGTATAATGGCAAGAACTTGATGACGCCAGAGAACAAAATTGTCTTCATCAAGTTTGAGGTTTATGGGAGTGGTGAATTGCTGAACAGAGGCCATCGGAGAAGAAGATGAAAGGAAAACATAAGAGGAAGAAGAGGAGGTTGGGAATGAAGACATGTGTCAAAAAAATAGGCTCATGATACCATGTTAACAGGAGAGAGAATGAGTGGAGGCATAGAGAGATAAAAGAGTAAAATATTCATATATTCACTTAAGCGTAAACTGATACAGCGTTATGAAATATATAGGCAAAGATACACTTGAAGACTAACTGAACCTAACTTAAGTAATCAGCTTAACAGGCTTTAGTATGCTAAAGAAGCTAGGACTTTGCCGATGCAGTAATCCTTAGTTTTTACTAGTTTTTAAATTTGAATCATGTCATCAACCTTTGTTTTCACAGGTTAAAAACCTTTTTTTTTTTTGCACATGACAAGTTTTATATAAAAATATTTGCTAAAAGATTTGTTAGACTAAAGATAGAAAATTACTCATTTACTTCAATAGCTAATTTAATCCACTAAAAAAAACAAAAACAGTATTATTTTTATCTACGATCTAAATTCGTAAGTAAATTCAGCATTACTTACAGATATTACTCATGAATCTGAATCTATAGGTAAATTTAATATTACTTACGAATGTTATCCACAAATCTAAATCCATAGGTAAATTTAGCATTACTTACAGATTATTTACCCACGGATTTCTATTCGTAGGTAAATTTTACATTATCCACACTTTTTACCCACGAATCTATATTAAAAAATAATTTAATAATATTGTTAAAATAAATATTTTTATCAACAATATTAATAATATTAAAAATATAAATAGTTTTAAAAATATAAATAATATTAATCATAATAATTATATACATAATATCAAAAATATTATTATAATATAAATAATTATAAAATGATAACTAATATTCATAAATAATAATAATCCTAACTAATAGATATACATACTTTTAACATTATAAAATTAATAATATTAATATAATAATATTAATAATATGAATAATAATAATATTATTAATAATATAATATTATGAGTAATATTAATACTATTTATAATATTAATAATAGTAATTGTAACTGTTTCGATGTTCTGAGTTAGGCTGTCTTATGGGTGTGGCTAATCAAAGTAACTGTAACTGTTCCGAGTTAGGTCGTCTTATGGGTGCGGCTAATCAAAGTAATTGTAACTATTTCGAATTAGGTCGTCTTATGGGTGCGGCTAATCGGAGTAACTGTTCCGAGTTAGGCCGACTTATGGGATGCGGCTAATTGGAGTAACTGTATCTCTTTTTCTTTTTCTTCCTTTTTGTCATAGAGTTAAAATCGAAATATATGTTATGAATAATATTGTTTACTGGAACAATGATTGTATACCGTGAACTAGTACACCAGGTAAGTCCCCCAAAAAGAGAGGTTGGTCACCAATGGATGTGCTTAAATACTAAGTCTTTTCTTGTCAAAACTTTCCTAAACATGTACCTTTACACTACTACGCTCTATATCCAGTACAATAATAATTTCTCTCATGTGAGAGATCATAATATTGATGATGATGAAGCGACATCTTAGTTTTTACTGGAACAACGATTGTAAACCGTGAATTAGTACACCAGGTAAGTTCCTAAAAAAGATAAGTAGGCCCTCCATGGACGCGCTTAAATACCAGAACTTTCCTAGACATGTATTTTTACACTACTACGCTCTATACCCAATAACAAAAATAATTTCTCTCATGTGAGAGATCATGATATTAATATCACAACAAATTTAAATGATAATAAACATTTGTGTTATCTTCATAATAACATGATAACAAATTTAAATATATTTGTGATTTTCATAATAATATCATAACAAATTTTAAATTTCATAGCAGATTTAAATGATAATAATCATTTATATTATATTCAGAATAATGTCACAACAGATTTAAATGATAATTAATCATTTATGTTATCTTCAGAATAACATGATAACAAATTTACATATATATGTTATTTTCATAATAATAAAAAATTTAAATAATAACAATTATATCTCTTATCTTCAAAACAATATCACAACAATCTTAAAAGATAATAATAATTTATGTTATCTTCAGAATAACATGATAATAAATTTAAATATATCTTTTATTTTCATAATAATATGATAACAGATTTAAATAATAACAATTATATCTTTTATCTTTAGAATAATCTCAAAACTGACTTAAAAGATAATAATCATTTATGTTATTCATAATAACATGATAAAAGATTTAAATATATTTGTGATTTTCCTAATAACATGATAACAAATTTAAATATATATATATATATATATATATATATGTGATTTTCATAATAATATGATAACATATTTTAATAATAACAATTATATTTTTTATCTTCAGAATAATATCACAACTGACTTAAAATATAATAATAATAATAATTTATTTTATCTTCAAAATAACAGGATAACAAATTTAAATATATATATATATATATATATGATTTTCATAATAATATGATAACATATTTAAAATATTACAACAGATTTATATGATAATAATCATTTATGTTATCTTTAGAATAATATGATGACAAATTTAAATACATATGTGATTTTCAGAATAAGTTGATAACAAATTTAAAATATCATAACAAAGTTAAATGATAATAATCATTTATGTCACGGGTAGTTAGCAAGATCATTTTTACTTGCCCTATGTTATTGTCAGCTGACTTGGATTGGATCTTGGTGGTGGACTTTGGGCTGACTTTTCTTTTTTGTCGTTGTTGCTTTGGATGCTAATAATTCACAGTGAGGGGAGCTCCACCGATTGACAAGACTCCAACGATCAAGTTAGTGAGAACATATAACTATGAGTATCTAAATATAGAGTATTTGTACAGGTGTAGTATCACCAGATTAAAACTTACATTTGTTTAGGGTCTTGAGAGACCCTTTTATAGCATTCGTAGATCTCCCTTCAGGAATTAATAACATAAAGATATTTTGTTAATATATCCCATTTATTTTAGGGGTGGAGGTAGAACATTATCTCTAACTGTTTATGTTCATCGAATCTTAGAGTAAATATATGTGTCTTAGCTAATTCAGTTGCTGTTTTTATTTTAGCTATCTTATTAAAATACATTGTCAATTGTTTGGGCCGACCACTTGACGTGTCACTGGGTCCATCACTGTTTTGGGCCGAGCTAAGCATTCAACTTTTATAAGTTAGGTGGATCAGGATGGTGCGCTTAAGTGCTTGGGTCAGACCCTGAACACATCTGAAGAGTATAAGTATTAATAATAGTAGTAATAATAATATTAATAATATTAATATTTTTGTTAATAAAAATATTAATAATATTAATACTATTTATAATATTAATAATACTTAATAATATTAATAACATTTAATAGTATTAATAATATTTAATAATATTATTATAATAATTAATAATGTTATTAATTTGAATAATGATATTAATATATGAATAATATTAATGTTATTAATTATATTAATATGGATAATTATATAATAATAATCAATAATATGATAATAAAATTTAATTAAAATAAAATTTAGTCATTTAAGACTCACCCGTTATTTCAAACGTTAATAATAATTGTATTAGCATATATAATAATGATTAATGTCAATAAAAAATCTGGGCAAAAATAATATTTATAAATAATAATAATTGAAAATAATAATAAAAATTAATAAAAAATTTAAAAATAAAATATGTTGAATATGAATTATCTATGGATTTACTGTGAGTTCTCATAAACTATAATTCCGGGTTTGAAATTATAAATATTGTCTGACCGATTGTTCCAAAAACTGTCGATTTTCTGGAAAATTTTGCAATAAATTACTTGAATTGTCTAAACCTGTTCTTGAATTCTGAATAAGAATGAAAAGAAAAATATACATGCAATCTATTTCAGGAGATTCAGTTACACTATTCTTAAACTCAGAAACTCAATCTTTTCACATGCCTGGGTTTCTAACGAGTTTTCATTTTCAAGATCTCAATTAAAACTTTGTTAATTAGCAAACTGAATAGAAGACAATGTAGTGTTTGCATCTCTTATAAGAAAGGAGTTAACAGGATTAAGTAAAATGACCTAATTATAATTTACTCTAGATATTTAAATAATTATATATTCACAATAAATAACTAATTAATAATTCAGTGAAAAGATAAAGTTCTAAACTGAAAATAAAAAAATAAAAAAAATATAGAAGATGCAAAAGTGTATTTTATCCATTTTCTAGTGCATTGCAAATTAAAGGTTTCCACATTTATTTATTTATATTATCGATACACAAGTGTTCTCAAACAAACCTATATTTACAAATACTGTACCTTATCACACAAGAAAATCACCAAAAATATTTAACAAAATCTGCAGATGATTAAATTTCTTGAGCATGTTGATCAGTGACTGTAAATGAAAAAGCTTGATGAAGAGAGGGAAAGTGTATTTAACAGTCCTGTGTTTGAGAGAGATTAGTTCTTCACTTCGGAGAAACCCTAGATTGAAAAAAAACAAAGAAAAGCATAAGAAACTTGTGCAGTAGCTACACATGCAAACATCTTAATGAGAAAAGGGTTTGGATATAATTTTTACGCGGTATTAATATCCATTTCTTGTCCGGTCCATTGCCGCATTCGTTCTGATGCTTGCTCAACCTGAAATTTGAGCTTAATTAGGAGTGAAAAGAAGAAGATTATAGCAACATGTGATTGTGTTTAGTGAATTGGTTAAGTTATGAATATCAGTTTGATGGTTGCCCAGAAAAGCAGTGATTCTGACCTCCTTGTTCCAGTTGGTTTTGTAGACAATGATCAGCAAGATGAGCGTTTGCAACGCTGTCCCACATATCATTCCAATCCAAATACCCTGCAACAACACTTTCCATGTCAATTTATTCTCCTGTCAACTTAGTTTAATAGACAAAAACCAATCAGTCAGAAATTGTATGAATTTTGAACCCACATACATTAATTATTGATAACAAAAATGGTATTAAAAAAAAGTGAACTTTAAGTTTAATTATATTTTATAAAATCGATTTATAAAATGAGATTTTTACCCACTTATATACTATGAAATGTTCTTGTTTTTATCTCTAATCTAATCGATGTAAGATCTCCAACACACCCTCTCACACTTGGGAGAAAGATCAGGTAAGTAAGCTTTTTGAGAAGATTTCTAGTAAGAGGCTCGAGTTGGAGACTATGGACAAGTGAGTTTGGAAGGATAGTCAAGTGGACTTACGGTTTATTAAGGGGAGGGTGAGTCGAGGAAAATATGCGGTGTACAATTTTTTCTAGAAGATTAATGCTCTTCCTTCGGCTCATGTCACAGTTTGGAGGGTGGTTGAAAACAAGATTGCTTCTAAGGTAAATTTGGAGAGATGAGGGGTTGGGGTCAAGAGCAACCTTTGTTGTTTGTGCAGGGTGTCAGAGGAGTCAACAAGTCATTTGTTCTTCGGATGCAGAGTTGTTTGGCTAGAGTAGAATCTCTATGATTGATTAAGAGCGAGTTCGGTTGATCCTCGGGTTCTTAGATCACACTTCGAGTGGTTCAAAATTCTTGATGCGTCTACTTTAGTTAATTTGATTATGGGTAATGTTTAGATTGCATTGGTTAGTGAGATTTGGAGACACATGAATAATTGTTTAAAGGAGGAGTGGTTGATCATTGTGAAGTTTTTTCTCTGACACAAGTTAAGGTTTGGTCTTGTATCTCTTCACAGACACAATCAATGAGTTTCTCATTTTCTAACTGGTGTCTAGAACTCTTGGTATGTATGCATTCAATTTAAAGTTACTATGAAGACGGTGAGGTTGGTCCTGATATTAGTGTTGTATTTAGTTGGTAGTGTCGGGGTAGACAATAGACGAAGCTTTTGGGATTTTGTTTGAGTATGAGGTGTTTTTGTCTATCTTGCTCTATATGAGGGTTGGACCACCCCTTTAGTGAGTCTGTTTAATTTATTTGTTTCTTGTTAATAAAAAAAATCCTCTCATGTTGATACTGACAACTCATGCGTGAGACTATATATTTATGGGTAATCCGATAATGATCCAATAGTGGATGGTCTGATAACAATCTCTCATTGGGTTATAAATGACTCTAATACCATATTAAGAAGTGAATTTAAGTCTAACTCAATCTTATAAAACAGGATTAGAAGATGAGATTCAATTACTTATATACTATGAAAAAACTTTATCTCTAGTCAACATGAGTGTATAGTTTGAGTGAATAGGGTGTATAGTTTACCTCTACTCTATAACCCAACTTGTAACCAAAAAAGAAGCCAAGAGGGAGTCCGAGGATATAATAACAAAAGAGGTTGATGTAAGCTACCAAATACTGCCAACCACCTCCAACAGCAACACCTGAAAGAATAAGAGAAGCATTTCATGATTTGCCTAATACTGCATAATAGTGTTTTTATACAATTCAAATTATTGGGATCCTCTTACCTGATATCACTGGCTGAACACTATTCAGAATCATGGTGATGCCAAGAAGGTTTGCTAATTTAGAAACTGCTTTTATCATTTCTTTACTTGTAGTGAAAATCACAGCAAAATGATCTTTTGTAAGCAAAATAATGCCTGCAAAAATTAACCCAATGACGAGGGACTCAACAATCGTCACAATCACTGAATATTTTGCTGCTCTTGGCCGTCCTAATCCGAGTTCATTTGAAACCCTCACACTGACAAAATGAAAAATAAAATCATTCCTTGAAGTTGTAAAAGTGGGAAAAAAAAAGCCACAAATAAAGAATTTACCTAATTGCTGCATTGACCCCTATAAATAACATTCCTTCCCATCCATTTATATTCATGCTGAAAGAGCAAAAACAGAAAGTATCAAATACACTAGCTCTTAGACTATTTAAGAACAACCTTAGAGAATATCACAGTCAGTGTTGTTCCATATGATTGAGTTTCTCCTATTTAGAACATTAACTGTCATTAGTGCACTATTCCTATCACTGTCATTTTTAATGTTAAGGATCATATCCTATTACTAGTACTATTCTCTCACTGTCATCATTATTAACATCATTATTTTCATAATAATTACATTATTATTATCATCTTTATTACTATAATTTTTTCATCATTATTATAGTCATAATGTGAGAAATGTAGTTGTTTGGATATGACTTACCATATTGAAAGAGATCCAACAGCAATAACTGGATTGTCAAGGTGGCCAGTGAGCACAATCAAGATCATAAAATACCAAACCTCAAGGCAAAGCATGACTGCAGAAGCAACTGACAATTTGATGAAGGCCCAAAGATCCTTGAAGGCTAACCAAGAGAACCCTGTCCAACCATCCTTGCACCAGCCAATCACATAGGCAGCTTGAGCCAAAGCAATGATCCAAGCTGTTAAGCAATAGGCTATAGCAGCACCAGTGGTACCCAAAGCAAGAACTTTCATGAAAATAACTAGAATTATCACATGCAAAATAAGGGCTGCAAAACCCACCCATGCCAGAAACCCCACTTTGGTTTGTGCCTGCAAGAACTTCTGTGTAGGGAAATTGACTGCTAGAGAAAACATCTGAGGGATAGATTGAATAGTGAATACTCCAGCTAACTCTGCAATCTCACGTTCTTGTCCAAGGAGTAAAAGGATTCGCTCAGAAAAAATGTAAATTGGCAAGAGACACACGCATCCTCCCAATAAGATTATCCAAGAACGTTGCATGTAAACCCCTAGCATTTCTACTTGTCCAGCACCAAATGCTTGCCCACATAGAGTCTCAAGCGCACTAGCCATACCAAGCTGCAAATACCATTTTGTTAGAAACAACTACACACTTTGTTGCCATTAAGCGCATGCATGTCTTTACAGATTACTCTTTTGTGGGATGACATTTTTTGCAGAGTTTATGGCTTGATTAGTGTAAGATGAACTTGTTAACACATTAACAAGTTTCAAGCATTAAATTCTGTATAGACTTGCTCTTTCAAGATCAAATTCAAAGTCACAAAGGTTGCCACCAGATTCTCGGTTAACAATACAAGAAAATCATTAAATAGAAACTAATTTTAGAGTACTGGTTATATTGATTAAATTAAAAACCATTTTAAAAACTAAAAACATTATTGGTTTCTAAATTGATATTCAATTAGCTATCAAGTTTTTTCTATCAATTTAGAATCTTTTGTACATGCATATAGACGTAGAGTATTTTTTTCCTTTGGTTGATTTGTAAATTAAAGTGAAATTTAACCAATTATTTTGGAAGGTTTTCTTAACTAGAATGAATATCTATTGTCTAGTAACGAGAGAGTCACATATATATTCATGTGGGGACTTTAGAAGTTACTGTTCAGAAAGGTAAAGATCATTGCATTCAGAAAAAATCATGGAAAATAGAGCCAAGCATAATTGTCTACATTGATGTATATAAAACCATGGGAAAAGAAGCCAAGTGTTGATAGACGTTAGAAGCTAACCAAGAAACCAAAAGAGAAATTTGAAATGACTGAAAGAGAGATTGAAACTGCAGAGAGTTCCAAGTCTCCAAGATGGCCAACAAAGATACTTGTGAAGGAATTGACACCATAATTGCAGAGTATGCTGAAAGCAATAGGGCCAGCAATTGTCCAAAGCTTTACGGATTCCATGGCGAACACAGTTCTAAAATCTGCAAAGGAAGTCATTTTACTGTAGTCTACTGCGTTTGTGTCAATTAGACCCTCAGGAGCATGGTGGAGCTCTGTGTTCTCCATGGAATTCACACTGTTGAACAATGGTGTCTCTCCCCCCAACTTTGCTGTTTTGCTATAACTGTTTTCAGGAGAGGAGGGTGAGCTACTGCACCCTCCTACATTTTCTCCCTCTCCTTTACCTATTTTGGCAGATTTTTATCCAACCCTTTTTGTTTCTCAGGTATTGATTTGAATGAGACGGTTGCATGCAGAACTTAACTCATGCAAGAGCAGTGGAGACAAAAAAAAGTGCCTAGAAAACAAGGAGAAAAAGTGGTCTTGTGAAGGCTTTTTGTTTTCTTTCTATTTTCTTGCTGTCTTTGTGTGAACAACTTTACTTTATTGCTTCTTTGTTTACACAACACAAGATTTTTTTGGCTACAATTTAGGCTTGCCTTGAAATGAAACCATGCAGACCAAGAAACGTATGAGATGACTTAGTCTCCTCCATTCTCCAACTGACACAGATATTTATTGTTTCTAAGCAAAAAAAACTTTCCCATTTATTGACTGTTTTCTGCGTTTTTTTTGCGTTGGCCAAAGATAGAAATCATAGAACCACACTGCGTAACGTTTGTGTATCACAGTAACATAAGGATAACCACACTCTCCAATAATTCTGCTGCACATTACAACAGAGGAAATTATTTGAGTTATTGTCTGAATAGTTTAATTTTTTAAGCAAATGGGTCATGGTATTGATACAAGAAAAAACCATTCTTAACTGTTCTTAAATTAAGTTATCTTAATTATTGTTTGAGTTAATATTCTTAATAAATATTCATATCTCAACTTAACTCCACAAGCAACAACCATAGAAGAAGTATCAGTAGAAAAAATCAATTGGAATTATTTTTCAATATATTAGAACTATTCATTCTACAACAGCCTTCCATGTGTATACATACAAAATATAACAATTTATTCGTACACAGTATTATTTTATTTATTTTTATTATAATGTACAACGTATGAAAAATGAGTTATTTGATTCACATATACGAAACCTCTTCTATAAACCAAATCATACATTATATGTTAATTTGTCAGCATTGTTGTTTATTTCTCTTGATTTAGCTTCTTTAAAGCATTAGTTAGTTACATTCTCTTATGTTATCTTAATTATTTAAGTTACTGTAGATATGATATTAGGATAAAAATATTTTATAATATATATAAATTGATACAAATCTCACTTTATAAATTAATTTTATAAGATTTTAGGCTTAAAATTTACATAAGGCTGTATTGAAAATTCCACATTAACTAGTGCAAATCTCATGAAAGTTAGTCGATTTTATTAGATTTAGTTAAACTTAAAGTTTATTTATTAATATATTGTAACAAAAAAAAATATGTAGTTTCAGGTATAGATCATCTTTATTTATTATTGATTGAAAATAATTCTCAATATATTAGCTTAAGCCCCGTTTTTTTTTATCAGCAAAAAATAAATAAAATTAAAATGGGACACTTCAGGGGTGTCCCAACTCGTATACAATAGTCAAGAACTCCATGCAACAGAAGCTTCTGGTTCTTGATCACCATAGAGCACCTGCTAGACTCACACAATGCAGTAAAACAACCTGCAGACTACTAGGAACCAGCACATGCCTTAAGTCAATCAAAACCACTAGAGATCAGAAAAGCACAAAAATAGTGGCTTCAAAACTGAATGAAGTGAAATAAGCACATCCCCACATTCAATTCCAGCATACCAAACAGCAGAGTGTTGCACATTACAACATCTGCACACCGAACTCCTCAGCATCCAACCACCATGCTCAATACAGAGGTTTGACACTCGTCCCTTGCTAGATGCCTTGTTCCGCGCTCCGTTTGCTTTTGCTTCTGGTGAAGAAAAGCAAATTTTAAATGTGCAGAAGGAAAATTCAAAAATCAAAGCAATAAATTATAAAAAAAATGGAAACTGAAAAGAATTTTACATTCGAAACTTTAATATTTGGTAGTTAAAACTTGGGTAGTTAATTAGATACCAATTTAGTAACTATTTACCAACAATAGAAACTAATTTAGAAATCATAATTTTTTTTGTCTCTAAAATGGACTCTAATTTAATAACTATGGTAACTAATTATTTTTTGTCTAATTTTTATTTCATGATTTTCTTGTAGAGATATTTGCTAACCGAAAACGCATGCTTATATAAACTTATCCTAGTTTAATTTAATTTTATTAAACAATTTAAGTTTTTCTTAAGAAATTAACATTAACTATTTATTTTTATTAATTTATTGAAATAATTTTAAAAAATATTATATATTAAACAACATGGTATCTTTATTTTTTTATTATACAAAGTCTGTGTAACTTTTCTTCATTTGTTAGATTATTTTTCATTCAAAATATAAAATTTTATTATTTAAAGCATTTTTATCGGATTATTTTTGTAAGGATCTAGAAAATAACCTTAGGATAGAAGTTGTATATTTTAAATGGTACCTGAATATTTTATTATTAAAATGAAAATGACATGTAAATAGAAAATTCAGTTATTTAGGTTTCATTTTTAAATAAGCACCATCTCTCTAAAAGTTTCCCTTTTTCTTTCTCTCCCTCCTCTCTATCTCCTCCTCACTTATCAGTTTGGTCATGGGGTGCCTGCCCGATTAGAATCTCTTATAGAGTAAGTTCAGTTTTGTTTCTCTTTTTCCTTTTCTTTCCCTTCTCTCTAAGATTCTAACCTCCTCGCTTATCAGTTTGACGATCGGAGTCTGCCATTGGACTCCTGGCAATGAACCCTATAAGATTGTCCGATCAAAATATCAGTAAGTTCATTTTTAGCCCCTTTTTCTTTTGAGTTAATTTTTATCTTATTAGATTTATGCTTTGCATATGATTCTTTTAGCTTCAAGGTTAATTTTGTTAACAAAAGGTCCTAGTTATATAGTTAGATTTTTATCAGGATTTTGTGTGTGCTAGATTTGGAGCTCCTAGTGAGCATCAGCTAAAGTTTAGGTAAGGGAAACTAGTTTTAAATTGTCAAATAGAACCATAGGCTAGAAGATCTGGATGTGGGGCACCAGTTTCAAATTTTCTTGCAGGATCTCTTGTTTTTGTGTAGATTGGAAATTGTTAGAGATTGAAATGAAAAATTTAGATATAGTAGATGGTGTAGAATGTATATAATGTATTTGAAAAAGGTTTGTGATGATTTTTCTTGACAATTTCGGAGCATATATTTTGATTATTTCGTGATGATTCAGTTTATGAACTAAAAATTGTTTGTGACAATTTTTAAAGTAAATTATGAGTTGATTATTTAGAGAATTGCTATGTTGATTGTAATATGAATTCTGGTGTTTTTGAGATAAATTAGTTGTTGGGTTTAACAATTGGTGATCAAACTTTAATTTTCATGTTGTGGCTTTCCCATCCTTTTTACAATGTTGAATAATACTTTTCTTTTCTCCTTTTGTAGTTGGTGTAACAATCTTGCAATAATTCTAAATATTAAAGTATTACAATACATGTTGGAATTAGTTCTTTCTTGTGCAAATTTGAAGAAGTTGAGAAGTGTTGGATATAGTTGTAGTTGATAGAAAATTTTCTTTCATTCTCCTTTTATTGTCTCTCTTTTTGGGTGGTAAAACTTATGTTATTTAGATACACTTTGGAGCCCTTTTGATTCAAGACATTTATATGATTAGTAAATTAATTGTTGCGTGTTTTGGAAATTCTAAAATTTGGAATGATTTGATTGTTTGATGTTAGAGATTGTGATGTTTAGAATATGAATTTTAATCAAAACATAGTATTTTCAGGAAAGAAAATACCGTGTTAAGATTGTTTATGATGTGCATTGACTAGGGATTCGTCTAGAATGAGATATCCTGACTCTCCTAAGATAATGAAATCATATAGATGAAGTTATTCAGGTGGTGAGAGTCGAATGAGGTTCATATGAATTGGGTAAGTTGTTTGAAAGATAACTAACTTGACTTGTTATATGAGTTAACCGTGTCATATTAGAAGAGATATGATATTGAGATTTTTTATGCGCATAGCTGTGTGGATTTCATAGTGATATAGTATGACAGGTGCAGATTTCTGAGTCTAAGTCAATGCACGAGTCTTCCAGAAGTAGAATCAATGTGTTGTGAGTCAGTAGAAGTCTGGCATATGAAAGATGCATTTTATGAATGTAATAGATACTTGATGGTTTGAGAAATCATATGAGAATTGATGAATTATGCTTATAAATTTAAAATTTAAATTATATCAAAACTTTTTATATAGATAGCTTATCTGTTATTTGTTTGTGTTGTTTTTTTTTATCTGTGATGATATATATGTTTATTTTGTAATTAGATATTGCTTGTTTTAATTTTATTTCATTATATATGGGTAAAATTAAGGATGTTACAATTTTTTATAGCATGGTTAGTACTTAGTGTTAAATTATTATTCGATATGGTATTATTTGACTAATTAAATTACATAAGCTATTGCCGATAAAAAAAACATTAC
>Ga0123342_1007612_pt1 | contig 14191 bp, 6 predicted proteins | sample Turbeawhitnodule_FD_89960 | JGI IMG/M metagenome (GOLD analysis project Ga0123342, IMG submission 89960) | Root nodule microbial communities of legume samples collected from Mexico - Turtle bean Mexico white nodule | ecosystem: Host-associated > Plants > Roots > Nodule | place: Mexico: Nepantla...
TCTATTAAGTGAGACTAAGAAGTTTCTCTCTAATAACTTTGAAATGAAAGATATGGGTGAGGCATACTATGTGATAGGAATTGAAATATTCCGTGACAGATCACAAGGACTGTTAGGTTTGTCCTAGAAAGCATATATTAATAAAGTTTTAGAGAGATTCAGAATGGATAAATGTTCGACATCTCCGGTTCCAATACAGAAAGGAGACAAATTTAGTCTCATGCAATATCCAAAGAATGATTTGGAACGGAAACATATGGAGAATATACCTTATGCATCTATTGTTGGGAGTTTAATGTATGTTCAAACTTGTACACAACCAGATATTAGTTTTGCAGTTGGTATGCTTGGAAGATACCAGAGTAATCCGGGATTGGATCATTGGAAAGCTGCAAAGAAAGTTTTAAGATACTTGCAAGGAACGAAGGATCACATGCTTACTTATAAAAGATCTGACATCTCGAGGTGATTGGATATACAGATTCAGATTTTGCTGGCTGTGTGGATATACGAAAGTCTACCTTTGGTTATGTGTATCTTTTAGCCGGAGGAGCGATTTCATGGAAAAGTGCGAAGCAGACAGTCATTGTTGCATCCACCATGAAGGCTGAATTTGTGGCATGCTTTGAGGCCACAATTCAGGCTAATTGGTTGCGGAATTTTGTTTCAGTACTTGGAATTGTTGACAATATTGCCAAGCTGCTGAGAATTTATTGTGATAACTCCGCAACTGTCTTCTTTTCTAAAAGTGACAAGTATTCCAAAGGTGTTAAACATATGGAATTGAAATACTTTGTCGTTAAAGAAGAAGTTCAGAAACATAGAGTGTCAATAGAACATATAAGCACTGATCTTATGATTGCTGACCCTTTAACAAAATGGTTACCGCCTAAAACATTTACTGGTCATGGGCATTATGTCTACTAGTGAATGATGAATGTTGTTATTAATGCTTATTTGACACTCTGAGCTCATTGAATAAATAAAGTTTATGAAATTTATGTTTTCTACTTTATGTATATGCATGTAAATTATGTTGTGGAAAAAAATTATGTTGTTATTGATGAAAATGACATTATGTTTGAACCTATTATGAATTTCTCATTATAAAGTCATATTAAGGAGAAAGGATGATATAGTAGTACATGGAAGGAAATGTGTCGATTAAAATGACATGTAACCGCCATGACTCTTATTATTTTTGTATCATTGATTTTGATTAGTGATAGAACCAATTTATGTAAGGCCTTTTAAATGCTATTTATGTAGTTATTAAATCATGAAAGTATTATAACTCATATGAGTCAAGTGGGAGAATGTAAGAAATTATGTAAATTAATTTCTATAAAGTGACTCACATGACTTAGAGCCCAAATATGATTTAATAATAATAATAATAATAGAATAAATGGCCCATTGGTTAACGTGAGAAATATATATCTGATGATATACCTAATGAAAACCTACGTCTGATGGAGATTGGGAACTAAAAGCTATAGGGTTTTGTCTCTGCAAATAATAGTTGTCCCACTGATAACCATCACGAAAGTGTGTGACAAGAACGGAATTGCTAAGAGATAGATTGAGCCAAAGGAGATAAAGTAACTGCTCAATTAGGATCACTCATGGATCAATGTAAGTGCCTATTCCTTCTTGATTATATGATTGTGTGAGAATCATGAAATGATAAGATCTATATGTGAACATTATTGTATGTGTTCAATTTACGTTTATTCTTGTTTTAATTTACACCTCTATGCACTGAAGACCCTCTCCAAGCACCATATATCAATTCAACTCTTTGTGTGAAGGCTAGACAGATATGGTATTTGCTTCTTTAGCTTCTAATGCAAAGTAAAAGAGGTTAGTGTTGTGTAACTTGAATAAGGGCACCATGGTTATTCAACCAATCCTACGTGGCTTTCCATGTTTTCCACTCTCATTTCTTCTCATATTTCATATGACCCAAAAAAACACTCTCCTTTCCACTCACCCTCTCCCTCTCCCTCTCACAAAACCAAGCGGGGTGGCCACCCTATAATCCATCAGCGCTACAGGGCCACCCTCTGATCCAAACACAGGCTAAAACATGAAAAATGTAAAAAATATGATCATCCATGTGAAGAAAACAATTTCCTAATATTTAGTATTGTTTGTTTTGAAAATAAATGTTTCATCACAATTTTATTTTTAAAAATATGTTTTGTTGATTGAAAAAAAAAATATATATAAATTATTTTTAATTTTTAATAATGTAGAAAAAAATAAAGATTATAACTTATAAGTATGATGTTATCAAGAACCGGTTCTTTCCCGTTGCCAGTTTATATCTTATATAAAATTGTACATGAAGAATTGTAGGAACACGAAGATTTTTGGTGTCGAAATATTGAATAAGGAATTGAAATAATTACTTTTATATATTATACACCGATAGAAAAGTTTACAAATTTTCAATTTAAATATATATTGGATTTGGATTGTTTTTAATTTAAATTATTTAATTTTTAAATATTTTATTTATAAGATAATTTAAATTTATTAGATGTTAATATTTTTATTTGGATACAACATTTCAATTATACTATAAAGGTTATCCAAAAAATTGTAATAAAATAGCATTAGTGATATGGAGAAAAAAGTATTATATAAACATCGATAAAAAAAGAAATCATCAAAAACCTTAAAAAGATATCTTTTGATATCTATTAAAAAATAATCCCATTAACATTACTAAATAAATCATAACAATTAGTTTTCACTTGCATTTTGCATCTATGGATAAATAATGAAAAACCATCATTTTATCATTTTAAAAGTAGTTTAATTAGTCTGAATAAGAAAATATTGTTTAAATCTTAAGCTGTAAACATTATAATAAAATTATTAAATAAAAATTAATTTTAAAAATAAAAAATAATTCATTATATTAATTAAATTAAATATTATTTTAAAATATTATTATAATTAAAGTAGTTAAAATTGATGTCTAATTAATTATTAAAGTTTTACTTACTAATTTTAATTTATAAAAATATTATATAAAAGAACAAAAGCTAACCTTTGATACTCAAATCACGAACAGAGAATCTTGAATAGATTAATGCAGTACGTCCCAAGTATCTTTTTTCTTTCTTTTGTCACATTGGTCGTTAAAATGTTGTTCTTTACGGTGCACAAATAATTATGATTGAATATACTTATTTTTTTTATTTCATTTTTTCTTGTCGTAATAGCATGTTCTTACTATTATTTAATTATTTTAAACATCACAATCTACTTTTAAAAATACATTAATTTTATTTTTTTTAAATTGATGAAATGTTGTTAACATATATTTTATTAATGTGTTGCTAACATCTCAACAACACCCTTATTTTAACGACATTTTGGTAAAAAATAAATTACTATTTAAAAATTAATTAAAATTTTGAAAAAAAAATTAATATCAAAATCAACTTAAGAAATAGATGGATCAAATTAGTAAAGGCACTACCAAAAATTTAAATTTTAATAAGGATGTTTTAATAAAGATTATGAAAATCTTCGGAACACACATGTGTTAACGTATTAACGAAGGTTATTATAATTTCTGACAACTCTCAATTGTTTCTTAAATAAACTTTTTTTATTTTTATCATTAGTTTAGTTTTTCAGAGACATGCTTGTTAGACATTTTTGCAGTTTTAATGGTTTTTACACTTTGCAGTCTCGTTTGTTAGACATTTTCATAGTTTTCATGTTTTTTACACTCCGCATTCTCGTTTTGGAGGTATCTCAATGCTTTTTACACACTTCCGCAGTTTCATTTCGAAGGCATCTCAATCCTAAAAAATCTTCATGTCTAAATTGAAGTTCCATCTCTCTATAAGTTCCATCAATCTATAAGTTCCATCTCTCTATGCTCAATAGGTATTCATTCTATTTCAACTTCCTTATGCTTGTTTTCTTATTCATTATGTTTTATTCACTCTCACGCAATCTAATTTCACTTATGCTGTGTTTGGATTAGAACTTTACCGACGTTTATCTCGGTTAGGCAAATGCTTGCTTCTAGATTTTGTGCAATTGGAATGTACGTTTCTTCGTTTGATGAATTTCAAGTTGCAACCTAGGAATACGCTTGGTATTACGATAATTGAAAATTGAATTCTAGAATTAAGGAATATCATAAAACTAGGTAATTAAACTTTGTATAATTTTTTCATTTAGGTGTAGTGAGATATCATTTGAATATTCCTTGAACGGTCAAAACAAATGTAGAACAAGCTGGAAATCCAATCAAAATAAATGCAATATAAAATGAAGCAAAGGTAAGTTAAAAGATAATTACAACATCTTCATATAGTTTTTCCTATAAGTGTTGTTTCACTGTGCTTGCATGTCAATTTCTTAAAATTTATTTCATTTAAGAACACGTTTTCCAAAACCATTTTATGAATAAAAAGGATTCATGAAGCATGAAACAACTATAATATGGTTAAATTAAGTCATTCAAATGGGCGAGATACCATATATTTGAGGTTCTAGCCACGAATCAATTCTGCATATGAACTTTCTATACAGGATAAGAAATAGTAGGAAACATATTTCCCTAAGAAAACCTTTGCATTTGATCTAACCATGCCTTTTACATCATTTGACACAGGTGAATCTTACTTAAATCCTCAATTTACAGAGGAATTTTGGCAACGATGGCACGATATATCAAATATTTTTTTAGGTCATTGTTGAGAATATGTCTGCAGAAGAGATCCAAGCTTTGAAGGCAATGTTTACAAATATGTACATTGACAAGAGTAGTATAATCACCTATGAAGAACTAAAGGCAGGATTGCATAGACTTGGATCAAAGCTCATAGAGGTTGAAGTGAAACAACTTATGGATGATGTAAGCATTTCTTTTGTCATCTCTGTATATTTTCTTTAAGGATTTTTAAACTTATATTTCTTGGCTCAATATTGTAGGCTGATGTAGATGGAAATTACTCAATTGACTATATAGAATTCATCACAACTACAATGAATAAACACAAGTTAGAAAGAGATGACCAACTCTTCAAGGCCTTTCAATATTTTGATAAAGACAAGTGGGTAAGCCTTCCACTATCATGATTTCTTGTCCATCCAAGTCACCCCCCCTCCCCCCAATTTATTTTTTGACTTTGCATTATGCCATCCATATGAACCTTTCAACTATTGAGTTCAATGCTTCACTGTCAATGCCATGTTGCCAACTAAGTGTCATGCATCTTGTTATAGTTTTTAATAATAAATAATGCACCGTGGCAAGCAATCTCATTTACAAATCATTAACTACTGAGTGTAACTTGGATAGAGATGTTAGAAGCAATGACATATCTTATTCTCTGGTCTCCATTTGACTTCATTACAAGTATATTACAAGAAATGAACTGGAATCACCCATGAAAGAATATGGTATAGGTGACGATGCCACGATCAAGGAAATCATATCTAAAGTTGATACAATTATCTTTGAAGTGGATACATATCATGTAAGCTCATTTTCTATTGAATTACTATAAGGTTATATTCTAGTTCCATAGATAATACTAAAATGTAGTGGTTTCACAGGATGGTAGAATCTGTTGAAGAAGAGCTTCGATGACTCCAAATCTCAATGGATTGCTTGAAAGCTGATTGTATCTTAGTTGGGTGTGTCTTGGGGTAGTTTGAATTTGTTAATTCATTCTTAGTTTGAATCCAAAAGCTTGTTTAATTCAAATCTTTTTAAAAGAGTGTTTTATGAAGAAGCAGAAAAACAACCAGTTGTTTTATCGTTGAAATCGATTGTTTCATACTTAATGTTTTTGAAACTGGTTTTGGCAGATTTGAACTTGGTTGACTTTGCTGTCAAACCAATTCAATCGGTTGTTTCGACAAAACAACCGACTATTTTTTTAACTGCTTTAACAAAATTTTGTTAAGTGAGTTAAATCTGCATTAAATGTTTTCAAACTGATTTGACTTTTATAATAAATGTTTTCAACTGCTAGTTGGAGTATAAATGTTTTGTTATACGCTCCTAGCATATTGCTTACAAGATCAGTTTTTGAAATCAGGTTTTCTCTAAGATTGCTTAAGGCTTTGGATATTTCTCTAAGAGTGAAGTAGGACTTTCTGTGTACTTTGATTTGATTTGTATCAGGTGTGATCAATCTAGCTGCTACATGAGTGTTGATGAGGTTGGAACAATAGTGGATCAAACTAAATACAGGGGTTTGATTGACTCCTTGCTTTATCTCGCTGCAAGTAGGCCTGATATCATGTTTGTTGTTTATCTTTGTGCAAGATTTCAATCTAGTCCAGGGAAATCTCATTTTAAAGCTGCCAAGAGAATCCTGAAATATCTAAAAGGAACAAAATCAGTGGGTTTATGGTATCCTTAACATTCTCCTATACATTTAGTTGGATATTCTGATTTTGATTTTGCAGGATGTAAATTGGATAGAATGAGCACAAGTGGGACTTGTCATTTATTTAGCTCAATACTTATATCTTGGAGTTGCAAAAAGCAAGCTTGTGTGGCTTTGTCAGCTGCAGAAGCTGAGTACATTGTTGTTGGGAGTTGTTGTGCATAGATTATTTAGATCAAGCAGCAGTTGGAAGATTTTGGACTACATGTTAGCAAGGTTCCTTTGCTGTGTGAGAACACAAGTGCTATAATTCTCACAAAAAATTAGATTCAACACTCCAAAACAAAGCACATTGAGATCCGACATAACTTTATCTGAGATCATGTCAGTAATGGAGATTGGGAAATGAAATTTATTGAAACAGAAAAACAACTAGCAGACATTTTCACCAAGCCTTTGCCAAAACATAGGTTCTTTCTCTTAAGAAATGAGTTGGGAATTGTTGATTCTCAAAATCTTTCTTAAACTTGATATTATCAAATTGTTTTACTCTATTTGTGAAGACAAATAGGGGGAGATTATGTTGGTTTGATTACTGATTAATTGTTGTTTTTAATTGTTTTAAATGCTAATATGTAGCTGTGTAGGAAACTCTGATTTTCACTCCTACTTACACTGGTTTTTCACACTGATTTTTTGGTTTCTCTTTGTGAAAATCATATAGTGGAATCTGATTCAGTAATGCAAGAGATTTTGGATGGAATTGCTTTCTGGTACTATTGTTTTGATTGTTTTGCAGGTACCTTCAAATTCAAACAGAACTCAACAAAGCAAACCAGTATTTGTCTCCATCAAATAAGGGAGAGATTATTGAAGAAGAGCTTTGATGACTCCAAATCTCCATGGATTGCTTGAAGGTTGATTGTAGCTTAGTTAGGTGTGTTTTAGGGTAGTTTGAATTTGTTAATTCACTCTTAGTTTCAATCCAAAAGCTTGTTTAATTCAAATCTTTTTAAAAGATTGTTTTATGAAAAAGCAGAAAAATAACCAGTTGTTTTATCGTTGAAATCCGTTGTTTCATACTTAATGTTTTTGAAATTGGTTTTGGCAGATTTGAACTTGGTTGACTTTGCTGTCAAACCAATTCAATCGGTTGTTTCGACAAAACAATCGACTATTTTTCTAACTACCTTATCAAAATTTTGTTAAGTGAGTTAAATCTACATTAAATGTTTTCAAACTGATTTGGCTTTTATAATAAATGTTTTCAACTGCTAATTGGAGTACAAATGTTTTGTTATATGCTCCTAGAAGAGTGCTTACAAGATCAATTTTTGAAATCAAGTTTTCTCCAAGATTTCATAAGGCTTCTGATATTTCTCTAAGAGTGAAGTAGGACTTGTTGTGTACTTTGAATTGATTTGTACCAAGTGTGATCAATCTTATTTCTTCCTTCAATTGTATTTCTGTAAGGACTGGTGTTCACAGAGTTAGAGGGTGTTTTGATCTGTGGTGTGATTGTGTGTGCCAAAGGAAGTGTGTGTTCTTGAGGGGATCAAGATCACTTCTTTAGTGGTTGTGTGTTTGTAATCTGGTTTTTGATTACTTAGTGGATACCCAGAGGTTTCTCGGAACTGGATGTAACTCTTGGTTGAAGAGTAAACCAGTATAAAATTGCTTGTGTGATTTTAGTTGTTTTTAGTTGTTTTTACACTCTACTAATAAAAACAATCGGTTGAATCGCTGAAACAACCGATTGAATTTATGGAATTCAACTAAAATTGTTTTCTATCTTGCATTCTTTGATTCCTTTGGTTGTGATTCTTCTTTGACTTTCTTCATACCTTCAAAACTTTCGAAAAACGTTTGAAAACAATTCACCCTCCTCTTGTTTAAGACCTACGATTCTAACAAAATCAACTATGAAGAATTCTCTACAATGATGAAGAGTGGAAACCAACAATGCAAGGTATTCTAAATCACCCATCTAACCAGTCTGAGGGTCTGGTTTCCAAGACCCCCCCTTTGGGAAAAGGTTTATACCTCTAATAAGTACTTCCAAAAGTTGGTATTACTTAGTGACATGTACAACTTCAATTTAGAATGTTCGATTTACATTGCTTCACATGATATTAGTCAACCAACTTCTTGTTTCATTTTTGTTTTTTCTTTATTTTTATTTTCACTGAGATTCTGCTTGAGTCCTCTTTGATTTGTTTTGGACACTAAACTATAAAAATCACATAGAAAAGTTGATATCTCAAAATGATTATGAGTTTTTGGACATGAAAGTTTACATCCTACAAGGAGAGTGGTTTATTCCTAATATATAGCCCATCACTTTTAATATTATTTAATTTGACTCATTTCATTGATTTTGTGTTTTAAACTAGGTTTCTATATTGACATCACAACTCAATGAAATGAAATCAATAATGACTCTTTTTGTGCAAATTATTCAAGAGAGTTGCTTCATGATTTTGCAATGTTTCATGCATCACCAGTAATATTTAAATCTTGATTAAATTAATATACATTTTATATTATAATTGACATGCTACTTATTATAATTATTTTTATATATTAGGAATCTGATCAAGGAAGTGTTCCAAACGATGAAACAAATTATCAACATCAAGAATCATAGCCAAAGAATGTTATTTAGTAGGCACTGTTTTGTTATTCACATTTTGAGGTTTCATAGATTTTAGTTATTCATGGGCACTGTTTTGTTTGTATGATGCACTTTGTTTGTATTTGGGTCATCTTATGAGTTTATGAATGAATGAACACGTCAAAAGTATAGATTTGGTCATGCTTTGGTTCGTTTTTGTGTTGGTTAATTTTGTGAAGTGTCGCATGCAATGACAAAACATATATAGGTCTGAGAAGAGCCATAAAGGAGGCTATCAATAAAAAGGATAAAAACATGTCATGCCAAATTGCCAAGCAAGGTTCCATGCAACACAAATTGACATTTGGAATACGTGACCAAATTGCTCAAAAATGTTGGGTCTCTTCCTAGTAATTTTTATCTTTTTGAATGTTCCAAACTCTTTATTTGTTCACAATGTGCATAGACTTCATAAACTTGTTCTTCCATTTATAGAATCATTTACTAGTGTACTTTGGTTTCAACACATATTCACTAGTTATGACAACATATCCTTCAAACTTATTCAAAACTAAATTTCATTATATTTTGTGTTTATATTTAAATTTAATTGATATATGAATTTGTGTGGGAAATTTTGAAGTGGAGAAAATATCATTTGATTGAGGTAGCATGTTTTGTGGTTCAGAACCTGTTAGAATTTAAAATCATCCAGTTAGCTAATTAGTTAGAACATATTGGTGCATCAAGTTGTTGGTGAACTAATAAGTGGTGCATGAATGTGAAAGAAATCAATATAGTTTTAAATTTATTGTACTATTTTATATCTTGATACCTTGCATGAGAAGGACTTAATAAACAAACCCATATTAATTTTATAAGTACAACAAAGGATTGTTATTTTATTACAAGGACAAAATTTGTTAATTTAAGATAAAAAAAAATGTGAAAGGTTGTATTTGCAAATAACTATATTATTTTAAATCATAGTAGGACCTGTCATATAACGAGTTTAATTTAATAAGTAATATGTTGTGTTATAATTACTAAATTGTTACCCATGAAATGAGTTTACACGAATGGATATCGTTGAGTTATTTTGGTTCAACATTTTTATTATTTGTCACCTTTTTTTATATATGCACCTCATAGAAGTAACATGAGTTTTCAAACTGCCGGAAATAATAGGGGTTTCCAAATCGTTGGGAATAATAAGGTTTCAAAGAACCACCGGAAAGTAATTATTTTCCAAGGATTCGTAAAAATCGTGGGTAATCCGTTAGCGACACTAGATCTTCTAAGGAAAAAACAAATCGCGGCTAACGTACTTAATGGGGGTTAAAACTTCCGTAAACACAAAAAATAACCCTATAAATTTTTTTATTTTTGATAATTTGATTACATATTCTATGAGACTGGAAGTTCAAGAGAGGACTTTACCTTTCTACATTTATTAGTTGTTAGAAAAGAGATAAGGTGGTATTTGGTAATGAATATCGAATTGGTATGCTTTTTTTCTATTTGTTTTAATTATTGGAGATCTCATATCGATTAGGGATAATATCAATTCACAGTATATAAGTGGACGTAAACTTCATTTCGTAAGTCAGTTTTGTAGCATTGAGTTATGTCTAAAGTTCACTTAATATAATATCACAATCATTTATAGTTTATAGTAACGAGAGTATTTTTTGGGTCTATCATGTCACCCACTATTTTACTGCTATTAGATAATCCATAAATATATAATCTCATGCAAGAGTTGGTAGGTCTATGAGGGAGTGTGTTGAAAATTCCCACATTGTTGTTTGCAATCTTAAAGAAACGTGTAATTTTGACTATTTTGTTAAGTTTTTTATAGTCTTAAAGAAACGTGTAATTTTGACTATTTATTTGTTTTGGTTTGATCTTGGAAGTTGATTGTGTCTATATTTTTCTATATTTTAATTTGGAAGCATCATAAGTTTCTTATTTGATATGTTGTTTAGGGATTTAAGTTGTTTGATATTTAAATTCAATATTTTCATTTACTTTGGTTGAGGACAAGCAAGATTCTAAGTTGGGGAAAGTGATAAATTTATAATTTCAGTAATACTTTATATTAAAATATAGACACTTATGAGTATTAATTGTTAAAATATATATATAAATAATCCCTAATTTATGAATTTATACCTTTTTACATATTTTATTATCATTATTTGAATAAGAACATTTTATTACCAAATTCGTTGTTAATTTCAGGTTTTTAGGGAAGAATGGAGATGATTGGGCTAAAGAGAAATAATATAAGCTAAAAGGAGAAAACTGGCAGGCCCCAATACGCCAAAAGCACTGAAAGCCCAAATCAGCATCAGAGCATCTCGCTCAAGCGAGCTATATCTCACTTGAGCGAGAGAGCGCTAGAAACATTGGGTCATTTTATGTTTTAACCAACAAGCTCATTAGCACGACGCAATAAGCCACTTAACCCTAGAAAATTAGGTTAAATAGGGGGTTTGATGCTCAACCTTAGTATGCCAGATTGAGAGGAAAACACCATCGAGTGATTTGTAACCAGTTGGGAGAATGGAAGGTGTTAGAACTATGCGTGGCTAATTCTACCCTTTGAGATTGAGAGTAATTTGTTCAAACTCTTATGTATTGAAGTGATATTTAAATATGATATAATATTTTGTTCTTGATTGATTATTGGTATTGTTGTTTTGATTCTAAATATTTGTGACATGTTTGAAAATCTTAAATCTGACTGGAAAGTATTTTTAGGATTCTGACCTAAACAACAATACTTAACATATTTGAGTGTTAGGAATAAACTAGAAATGTTAATTGTTATTAACGTCTGAGTTTGATTATAAGTTATTTTTATAAATAAGCAAGGAATCGATATTTAAGGAACATTCTTCATAATTTTATATGCGAGGAATCAATATAAATGACTTTTATACGAGCATCAATTTCAATCAAAGATCATAATGTTAACATGCTAATAACAATACATAAGAGTGAGACAGATTAAACTTAATCCCTATTTTTCCAACTTGAAGCGACAAATTCTTTGTCTGTTTTCTTATTGATCATTGCCAACACAACCACTTTCAACACTTTTTTTTATTGTTCTTTTCTATATTTATTGAGTATTGTACTGGATAATTCAACTGTTCCTTATGGGATCGATATCCTTCCTTAGAGACAAATTATTACTTTTGACAACGCGGTACACTTTTCGTAGAAAGTCATCATAACGCCAACAAGATGATAGTATAAAAGTGGTTAGATGACCCCAAGTTGTCTCCCGAAGAATTTAATAGAGTCTGGTGAACAAAATTCAAAACATATCTGCAAGCAATGAACATTAGCAATGTTAGTACAGCAAAAAGGATTGCAATTGTTAAGCAGGAAAATATAAATGGATTTAAAATAGTAAAGAATGCAGGTTGACTCCGAAGTTCATCCACCAATGAAATCCTTTCTCTTCAAACACATGCCATGTACTAAGATTAAACTATTCTACAGAAAAAAAAAATTCTATTAAAAATGGCATATACATTCATAATTATATTTATGGAAAGGGGAATCCACAATGTATTTTTTGTTTTCTAGAAACCTGACTCCATAATATAGTCCCAGATTGAGTGATTTGGAAATTTCCTAGATAGATCCATCCGAGCACAATCTCGGATTCCAATTTTCATAAACTTAAAAACTCCATATAATCACCCACCTCTTAAAAAAACTCAGTTCTTACCTCTAAAAGTCAACTAACATTAGTGCCTCAGATGAACTAAGAAAAAGAACATTGGCAAAACAACTCATTCAAAGTGTGCTTTTCAAATAAAAAGGTCAAAACTAGTTTAAGAATTTTAAAAGTTATGGAAGTGTAGGAAGAAAAATGTAGGCACTAACACAAAATGTATACACAACAATTATTTATTTAATGTGTTTTTAGGGTTAGTCGTTGTCAATAAAAACGCGATGACATTTTTTAAATTAACTTTGTTTACGAATACAGTTATTTGTAATAACTGCATTCTTAAATTAAAGCGCATGATTTAAAGATATGACTATTATAAATAACCACATTTGTAAATCAAAGCACATGATTTAATAATGTGGGTATTACTAACTACATAACCACCCTTATAAAATATAAATATAAATAACCGCACTCTTTTTATCTTTCTACAAGTTTCTAGAAGAAACTCCCTTATCTTTAATTTTAATAGTAGGATACCTAGAAATAGAGTTAGATATTTAAACTTTCTTAATCATGATTTTTCTTTACTGGTCTTCATTGGGTTTCACTGCCCACGATATTTATGGGCATATATGTAATCATCACCTCGTCCATTTTCAATTGGTTTACTATGCAATTTGGCCTTCATTTGGATTGATTTCAATATTTGGTTTCTTATAAATTAGATGCATTAAAGATTGGCCCTCGAGATAAGACCAGCTGCTGTCATTGTGGTGCAAGCTTATCGTTTCATTATTTTATTTTGTTTTTATCAACATAATTTGCCATTGTTAAGAAACAAGTACTATTATTATGCAATATAATTAACATATCTATGTTTCCAACGTATATATATTTATAAAGTTACGTAGCTTAGTTATATAATATATATATATAAATAAATTAACATTATTGAAATTTATACTTTTTATTATTATTTTTATTACTACCTTTTTAAAATTATACTTATTACCTTTTCATTTTCTCTTTGTTTTTTAAAAGAAAATATTTTTAAATAATATAATTCTAATACATTATGTTGGAAAAATATTGCATTGAATTTCTTTTTATCATTTTTATTTTCTTTAATCGTAATACTTTTTAAATTTTATTTATTTATTTTTCAATATTTTATCTAGATAAAATGCAAGATATATATATATATATATATATATATATATTAAATATTTAATTATAAGAGTTAAAAGTAGAAATATTACATATTCCCAATACTTTTATGCATGGCAGCGAAAGAAGAAGGGAGAAGGAAACAGAACATAAGGAGAGAGAGGGATATAACACAGCAAAACGACATGGTCTTATTCTCAACAAGATAACTTCTAATAGACTTGCTTAGTGAACCAAACTTCAGAAATAATAAACACATAATAAAGAAAATATGAGAAGCATATCAAGAGAAAGTTCAACTCTATCAACTCATAATATTACTTCTACAAAGTTGCA
>Ga0123342_1007613_pt1 | contig 14190 bp, 9 predicted proteins | sample Turbeawhitnodule_FD_89960 | JGI IMG/M metagenome (GOLD analysis project Ga0123342, IMG submission 89960) | Root nodule microbial communities of legume samples collected from Mexico - Turtle bean Mexico white nodule | ecosystem: Host-associated > Plants > Roots > Nodule | place: Mexico: Nepantla...
AGTCTGTTCTTAGAATTCTTTATGAATAGGTATAATCTACCTATGTATCGTTTGTGTTAACATATGGGTTTTGGTCTAGTCCCCCCATATTTTTGTATTTTCTTTCTTTTTTCTTTTTTTAATTATATTTTTTTTTCATGTGATGGCAGATGATTGTTGTTACTTGAGGTGTCAGCTTAGCTGAGATGTCAAGTTGCATAGTGATGCCTAACACGAAAACTTTATAAAAAAAATGTTTATTTTTTTATATTAATATTTGCTTAGTATTTTTTTATTTAATTTACTATTTACATTTACACTTATATATATATATATATATGTATATTTAATTATGTAAATTATATTTTTATACAAAATATTGAAAGAAAACGTGTCAAATAAATCAACAAAACTTAAAACGGGATGAAAGTTTTTTTTGTATATTAAAAGATTTTAAAGAAGACGACAAAATTGTTTTTGAAGTAGAGATTAACATACAAAATAATGAAATTCGAACTATTGACTCTTTATGATGAATATTTTTTACATAATTGTTTATTGTTAGTTATTTACTTGAATAATGTATTTATTTACAATGTATTATTTATGTTTATGCATTGTTTATATTAATTTTAATATGTTTAATTTTTTATTTATTTGTATATACTGAGTTTTAGTTCTTACATATTAATACTAAATTTGTAGTTTTATTTCTTATATATTAATAATTATTTTGTAATTTATTTATTTATTAATATATTAATAATACATATTTCTCGTGCAATGTACAGGTTAAAAACTATACCACAAATGAATAATAAGGTTTTAGATGTTAAAGTTAATAGCTAAACTTTGATAATTAATTAAATATTAATTTAAAAATGATTTATTAATAATATAAATTATTTTAAATATTAATAATTTTTTAGTATTTAAAATATTATCTAATTTGATTAAGATAGTAATTAATTTTTTTTTTAATGAACACCAACAAATTTATATTTTTACATTTTTTTATTTTTAATTGTGTTAATAGATAAATTTTACCTGAAAATTTGTTTAAGGTGATTCATGTTCTTACTTTGAAGGAAACGCTTCTTATACAATTTTTTTTTTAAGTTGAAGAAATTGAATGTGTAATGTAGAATCTTTCCAATGGTATGTTTCTTTAACATACATTTGGTTTCTTTAAAAAACTGTCAGCGTGGATGTTCTTGTTTCCAACATACCAAAAGGGGTTGACCAAAAATCCATTAAATCCAAATTTGCTCAACTATTGGATTGTTGTAATCCAATATAGATTTAAATAATTGAATTAAAGTTAAATCTAAGTTTATATTTTCTAAAAAAAGGTTAATTTTTTTTATAAATCTAAAGCCAAAATTGGCTGGGAATCCAAATCTATATTTTTTAAGAAAATAATTTTGATGTTCACAAATCAGATTTTAAAATTAACATTTTAAAAAGTTAACAAACCGATCTATAAACACACGAATTATTTTCTTTTAGAAAACAAGAATTTAAATTTAAAATTAAAATTCATTTATTTAAATATAAAAATTCAAACTGAACTTTTAAAAAGTATAGGTTTGAACTTAATTTAAATATAATTATTTAAACTTAAATTAAATTAAATTAATGTAATTATGCAAATTTACATTTTATTTAAATTGGATCTTTCCATATCTGCCCCTGCATCAAAACAATGAAAAACTTCATCCATATATTCTTAATTTCCATCTAATTTTTATAAGTAATTCCCATCTAACAATTAAGAAAATCTTCCACTATTGGTTTCATCTATATCACTACAAGAAAATCATGAAATAATAACTAATTTTAAAAAAAAATAATAATTAGTTGTTATATGACTAAATTAAAAATTATTTTAAAAATTAAAAAAATTGTTTTTTAAGCTATCAATTTTGAGAGATATTCACAGTATGTTCACCTTAATATTCCCCTACATCTACACCTTATTCTAATTAAAAAAACGTGACTAGTAAAAAAAAAAACAGTTTTAATATTTAAAAAAATGAGTTTTTCGATTTAAAAATAGGCACGATTTAATTATCGAATAAAAAAATCGTAACCTTTTCTAAAATTTAACGTTATTATCTGTCTCTTAACTCTTTCACCCTCTTTCCCTTTGAATTAAAACAATAATAATGACAGATAATATAGTAAATTTTCATATCAATGACATGCATCAATTGATTCATACGCGTATCACGTGTATGTTTCTCTTTCACAGTTCAACTATACAACTACGCTATCTTTATGAAACACGACTGTCTTGTTTCCACATACTTTTCCAGAAAATAAAACCTGTCTGTTCACACTCATACACACACATATATATACACACCAAGCGTGCGTAGCTCATTAAGAGAACAAGAAAAATGGAGAACCCAGGGTGCACTCATGCATGGAGAACCCTAGCCGAGAAACCACGAACCATGTTAGTTAACTTCACAAAGATGGTGGTAAAACTTGGAAAAGATGACCCCAGAAGGATAATTCACTCCTTTAAGTTCGGATTTGCTCTGGTATTAATCTCCATTCTGCAATATTTTCGTCCCTCCTTTTATGCTTTTGGTGACAACATAATGTGGGCCGTTCTCACCGTCGTTCTTGTCCTGGAGTTTTCTGTGGGTGAGTAACACTCTTTTAATTAGGATTAACTTCCAGGTTTAATATGTTTTTCATTGTAACTTTATATCATCAAGTGATTATAGTATGCACATGATTGGAATAAGTCTTTTTTATAGTACTGAAACAAGAACAAATTTCGTGTTATAGTATTGAAACAGAAAATATATTTAACTCTTTCTTTAGTTAACAATGTTAGATATAATGCATTCTTCTGTAACATCTTTAGGTGCAACACTAGGAAAAGGTTTCAACAGGGTGTTGGCGACGGGGTCTGCTGGTGCTCTTGCTGTTGCACTCCGTAAAATAGCAAGTTATTCTGGAGATAAAGGAAAGCTCGTGTTGACTTCGGTCACTGTATTTTTCGTAGGTAATTATATTGTTAATTAACTAATTTACTGATACTTAATGGAGAGTTATTTAGAATGAGACGAAGTTAATTAATTTAGAAAGTGTTGAATTTGACAGCTGGAACGGTGACGTTTATGAGATTTTCCCCGCGACTGAAGGCGAGATATGATTATGGGATGATTATTTTTATATTGACCTTTTGTTTGGTATCTCTTTCTGAGAATAGTGAGAATGATTTGTTAGAAGTTGCTCAAGAGAGGTTATTAACGATCATAATTGGGAGTTGTATAGCTATTACGGTGTGTATTTGCATATTCCCCGTTTGGATTGGCCAGGATCTTCACAATCAAATTGCTTCCAATGTTGTAAAGCTCGCAGAGTTCTTAGAAGGTAATAATCTGGTTTCATTTTCGGTACAATCAAACCTAATAATATTTTTCATATTCATTTTCATACCTAAATCTTGAAAAATGTCCTTCATGTACTCTAATTTTGAAAAAGGCATTTAAAATGTACAAAGTGTTAACAAGTATAAGTGTTTTTTTATCACATTATTACTCATTTGATTTCATATGTGATCTTATATTTGATTCTTAATTCTAGAAAATATTCAAAGAAAAAGATGCACAAATAGAATTTATCAGAAACCTACTTTGACTTGTTGAATTGGTAAAATTCAAAAAGTCTTAATAATGTCAAATTATATAAATAAAGACATTTTTTACCATTTTATATTACTCATATATTCACTGATTTTCGAGGATTGATTTAAATATCTTGTCCATTTAATAATATTACACTGATTAAAAAGAAGAACGATAAAACCATGTATGAATTTTAAGAAAACTATGAATCTTTTGCCATGAAAGTAAATTACTGTGGAAATTTAAAGCTAACGAAAAAGCGGCAATCTGCAGGATTTAGAGATGAATACTTCAACAATTTGGAGAATACAGCAGAAGCTGAGAATGATAAGCCATTTCTCCACAGATATGAAAGTATCCTCTCCTCAAAAACTAGTGAAGAAACCATGGTAAACAGCAAAACAGTTCATGATTTCTCATATTTTTTATGCAGAAAATTAATATCACCCCAACAATATATACTCATCAGTTAATCTGCTATGTTTAATTTGTTTTGGCATGCATAGGCTGTTTTGGCAAGATGGGAACCTTGTCATGGCAGGTTCAGATTTCGCCATCCATGGAACCAATACTTGAAGATTGGAAACCAAATTCGGTTGTGTGCTTACAAAATTAAAGCTCTCAGTGTCTTCCTCCTCCGCTCTGATACGGTATTTCATATTTCTTTTGAAAATCCTGTGGATTTCCTTTCATAGCTTTTCCATGCATTCAAACTACACTCAATAATTTGAAACCACAAAGAGATGAAAAATAACTTACTGCTATTATGCAGATAAAGTGATGACTTTCAAATACATTATTAGGTCTTAGGTCACAAGTGTCAATGTGTTTAATTTTTAATAATACTTATTTATATATCATGTAAAGATTAATTAGTTGGGATATAATTAGTAATTTAAGATCATTTAATAACACTGTTTTTTGTGTTTTTCCCTTCAGACCCCATATGAATTTCGAAGCAGGATTGAAGAGCCATGCACAAACATCATAATGGAATCTGTGAAGGCTCTTAAGGAATCATCAGTGATACTTAAAAACATGGCTAAGTCACCAATGCCAAATCCACATGTGGCGAATGCTAAAAATGCTGCTGAGTCTCTTAAATCCGTTCTAAGAACAAATCCGTGGGAAGGAGCTGATCATCTGGAGATAATACCAGTGGCTACAGTGGCATCACTTCTAATTGATTTAGTTTTTTGTGTTGAGAAAATTTGTGAAGCTGTTGATGAACTAGCAAACCTTGCAAATTTTGTGCCGTCTGAGCTACTCCATCGAGGAACAGTGCAACCTATTTCTGATAATGATGGTTCGGTTCATGTCATCTCCATTGCTGAATGACCATCGTCACAATAATTAAGAAGAAAGACTAATAACGAAATTGGTCAAATGTGCTGGTGTATATTATTTACTTATTAGGTTTTTTAATATTATATATTCATTAAGATAATCTACATATATATTTATCCAGATCAATCAAAATATTTCAATCATATATTTATATTGATTTTTCTTCAGGTGGTTTGATGTTATCACACTTATTTGCAATCTTATTTAAAGATGTTCGACTATCATATAATTAAGTGAATGACTTTATAGCTTCCAAGTTTATTTTGAGATTTTTCGTGGAAATTTGTTAGTCATAGAAGAAAAAAGTTTGTCATTTGAATTCACATCTTAATATTTGTCTCCATATAAAAAAACATGAGATAATATTAGTTATATTGTTAAAAATACAAATGATGCCTTACCTAATATCTTAATAAATAAATAACAATTATTTTTCTTTAGCTAACTTGTTAGGAGAAGCTATAAAATGTTTTCTTCTTAACAAGATAATTTTAATCCATACAAATTGATTAAGAAATACAAATTAAGATTTAGGGTCTTGTTTAGTATTTTTCTTAGTGCTTTAATCATTTTTAAGGCTATCACTATAAGAAAATTATTAAATAAAAACCAATTTTAGAGACCAAAAATAATTAGTTACTTGACTAAATTAGAAACCATTTTAGAGACTAAAAATTTTTTTAGTTTCTAAATTAGTTTCTATTATTGTTAAATAATTTATAAATTAGTATCTATTTAGTTACTTAGGTTTTTTTTATCAAATTTAGAATCTAAATAATTGGTAATTAAAACATTAATAGCTAATTAGATACCAATTTAGAAACTACTTAACAATAATATAAACTAATTTAGAAACCAAAATTTCTTTTAGTATCTAAAATGGTCTCTAATTTAGTTAATATAATAATTAATTATTTTTTTTCTCTAAAATTAATTTTTATGTAGTGATTTTCTTGTAGTGTCTGGATACAGATAATTTATTTATTTTTATCCAATTTAAATTTAGTTAATAAATTAAAATCTTTTAATTAAATATGGAATTTGAGATCATAAAAAAAAGAGTTAAGGATATTATTCAACTAAAAGAAAAAACAAAATATTATTTAATATAGTAATAATGGTGTGAAACGAAAATGGAAACAAATTATGAAAGTTTGTCTCATATTTGATTTTTTATTTTATTTGTCATTGTTGTTCTTATCTTGTAGGCGTGTATGATGATGAATTTATGTTGTGTTTGTAGAGGTTGAGATTGGAAAGGGAAGAAAAAGAGAGCGAAAAATAAGTTTGTTTGAAAATGAGTGAAAATGAATTGAAAATCGTAGATAATATAATTGATGTGATTGAAATATAAAAATATTTAATTGTATAATTAATTGATTTTATAATATACTATGATCAAATTTAGAAGGTTAATATAATTTTACTTAAAATAAAAATGAATATTTATATATAAAGGTTTATATATTTATTTATAAATTTGTGTTTGAAATTTTTAATTAAAGAGAAAAAGTTGGAGTTAATTGATTATGATCAAAAGCCTATGCAATTTTCAAATAAATGCATGCGTATTGTTTTGTTTAATATTCACGTATATTATGGGAGTAAATGCGTAATTGCTCAAACACACGACAAATAACTCCTCTTTTCATAATTTTTAATAGATGTTGCCTCAAACAAGACAGTGAGTAGTTCTTCTTTTCTACAAATTTTATACAACCATTTTTTTAATCATAAAATGTGGTCAATGAGGAATTCTTTTAGGATAATTTATTCTAATAAAAATTTAAATATTTTATTGCAAAATATATTTTGGAAGAGATAAATTTTTATCCAATTTAAATTTGGTTAATAAATTAAAATATTTTAATTAAATATGGAATTTAAGATCATAAAGAAAGAGTTAAGAAGGATATTGTTCAACTAAAAGAAAGACAAAATATCATTTAATATAGATAATAATGATGTCAAACGATAATGCAAAACAAATTGGTAATGCATTTAGTTATTTAAATGTGATAGTCCCCTAATTGGTTGGAGGAATGCATGCAGTTCAATTTCAAACACTCATGATTAGATAAGTAATATATAAACTATTGTGTTGTATTCATTAAAATCAAACTTCCTAATCTAAAAACTTACGATATAAACTGTATTCTTCTAGTGTGATTGGTTAGAAGTTTGATCACATTGTTTGAATGTCCAATCGATAAAGAATAATTTGATTTGGTAGAGTTTCAATGAACATATAATTTTATATTTTTAGTTATCATCTATAAACGTCTCTATCTTTATAATTTAATTTCTAATTGTTATATGAATATATTATTATATAATTTCTCAAAAAAAGGATGATCATAATTTAATTTCTAGTTGTTATATGAATATATTATTATATAATTTCTCGAAAAAAGGATGATCAGAATATGTTATAAAAAGGAGAAAATCCTCAAAAGAAAGGTTTTTATTAACTTATCGTCGGAGAAAATTCTCAGTGGAGTTCTCTCATCTTATTCTAACTCCAAACATTCAAAAACTACAATTATAAAAGGATTAAAGGATGATTCTAAACTCCAATTTGACGAGAACATAAACCATAACAAAGATTTATACAATAAATAAGAAAACCAATTTGTGAGAATACTTACAATTTTATTTTTTTTAAGTTTTGCTTAACATCCTTATCTATATTAAATTATATTTTGTATTTGTTTTAGTTGAAGAAAACTTTTTAAATTTTCTTATTTTTTTTCATTTTATCAAATTTAATTTAATTTAAACAACTTAATTTATTAACCAAATTTGAATTAGACTTGAAAAGGATAATCATTTAACAATATCTAAAAAAACTACAAAACAAATTTATCCATTCTATTTTCATTTTACAAAACTTAAAAAAAGATAGAAGTCGTGATGTGAAGTTTTTCTGAGATAACACTATTTTCACTTTTATTTCTCCATCTAGTATTTCTCTATTTAACATCCTTTTGTTTTTATTTCCCTATCTAGCACGGTTTTAAAAATAAATTAGAAAAATGAAAATTTTAATTTTGAATGCATTAAATAAATAAATGAATTGATTGTAAAAGAAATAAATATTTTTAATGTTTAAAGTAGTTGGAAATATAATTAATGAATAAAGAAATGGGTTTTTACAAAATAAAAATAAAAAAATAATAAATTAAAATTGTTTAGTTTAAAATTATTTTTTATGATAAGAATGAAGAAAATAAAAACTTAAATCCTACAACAACATAAAAATTGAATCTGTATCATAAATTAGTATTTATTTTTATTATTGTTAATGATGTAATAATATTAATTTTAAATAAAAAATACAATAAATATTTATAAAAAAAAAACTAAAGTCAATTAGTATTAATTAGATTTATTTTTATTTTTATATATCTTTTCTCTTTATCTTATTTTATTTTGTATTTATTTTATATCTTTTTTGTTTTTAGTTATTATTATTTTTTCTTTCATTCTTTATTTATTTCAGTTTTTGTTTTTGTTTTTATTTTTATTGTTGTTGTTTTTTTTCTATATTTATTTATTTTTATTTTTATTTTTTCTTCTCAATTCATTATTACATGGAATAAACACAAATTTATTTATTTGTGTGAAGATTGAAAATAAACTCTGACCCTCTTCTCCACCCACTCTCCCCCTCTCAAAACTATTGAAACAAATAAAAAAAAAAAAAAACATCCCTCCCTCCCTCTTCTGGAAATAGACACAGCAGTAGTAATATATAATTGATAAAACTTTAAGTTACCAACCTAATTACGAACTTAAGGTTTCATAGAGATGTATAATATGATATTAAAAAAATAAACAAAATACTAACACACTTGGAGGCATAATCTGATCTGGAAAAGTAACATGCATAACCTGAGAATTAGATGTAAAATATCAATTCTGTACATCATACCAATGATAATTTGGCCCTACGATGTTTATAGTAAAAAAAACATGAAAGTAGTAAATGCTGTACGCTATTAAAGTTGGCTCTCGAACAAATTTTTTTTTGTAAGAATTTAAAAAATAAAATAAAAAGAAGTTACTTTATAAGTTAAAATTATTCATACCAAAATTAAAAGGTAAATATTTAAAAAAGTCATTTAAAGAACTTCTATAAAGTAATTTATGTTTAAATTAATTTGAAGTTATAAATATATATATATATATATATATATTCTTATTTTCCTTATCTTAGAAGTTCTTGTAAAGAAACTTGTCTAAATAAACCAAAACTATAATCTCCATATGAAAGATACTCATCTTATACACCAATTTTTGTTTGGACAGAGATATACACTAGAGTGCATTTTTTTTTTTTCAGCAAAGAATTAAATAAATTAAAGGGGGCACTTCAGGGGTGTCACAACCCTTATACAGAATTAACAACAGCAATTCTAAAAACAATTAAAACAGGAAAATAAAAATAGAGATGTTGCATGCCTAATCTTTTCATCAAAGCTTGGGCTCATAACAATAAACGTGAGCCAGGGTCCATTTCCTCTGCAAAGCATAAAAAAAATTGGTCCCTGAAAAACAAAACCAGCTCACGTGAAAAGCTATACATACAACTTGTACATTCCATCCTTCCCATGCACCATCCATATCTGCTCAAGAGTACAAAAAGTTGATCCTATCCTTCAAGACAACACCATATAAAAACTGCACTTGTATTAGGAACCATACCCCTACTTACCAGCACACTCCCACCACTCTAACAGCACCGAGCCTACTATTTTAAAAAACTTTCCACCTACGGCAATTGCCTTGGTTGGTTCGGTGTCAAAGTAACACTGCCCGAACAGGGGCTCCAACAGTGCCAATTAAACTTAAGTCTTCTCGTTCATAAAACTTCCTAACCAAGCATACCCTATTTCTTACCTCCTCCAACCGCTAACAACTCCCAGAAAAAAGTCTAACTCCAACATAAGGCCTGTTACCTAAGACAGACTCAACTCGTGAAGACCAAAGCAGCGTTTATATCCCCCAAAAACACCTGCTAAACAGAACCAAACCAGCACAAGATTTCAAGATAATTAGGGGTCCAACCAGCCCCATTTCTTGGTTATCTCCAGCATGACTCGGAATCCACATAAAATTAGTGTATCCAGCCAACCGAAACTGATAATAGAGAGCAACCTGACCAGGTTCCCCTGCCCGTCCCAGTGATAGCACCGTACTTGCAGCACCGAAGCCCAAATAGGACACCTACGTCACCAACGAACCCAATTCAATTTTGGCGTCTCTCTATCAAAAACCCGCATGAAGACCCTGCTTGGTTTAGTTTTGGCGTGAACAGACCTTCGAAAACCACCTGTTCTGCCATGGATAATCAGCGTACACACAAAATGCATTGTATTGGATTTAAGATCCAATCAGAAAAAGCATAGGAAAATGACCCTTCCCTATGTTTCAGCCAAAGCCAGGACATAAGTTGAGTTGCTTGAAAGGCTTCCTCATGGTCAGGGACCCTTTGTCTGAAGATCACATTGTTCCTGTGCTCCCATATGCAGCGTAGAATGGCCACCCACACTCCCTTCCAGACCTGGTTCTGCTTTTTGGACATATTAGAAAGATGAAAATTCAGAAAATGGTTGCATAAATCCTTATTGTATGCACCCAGAACACCTATCCATGTAGAGCATAGCGTCCAGACACGATAAGCAAAGGTACAATCCAAGAACAGATGCTGGGTAGTTTCTACTGACTGGTTACATAAAACGCACAGAGGAGAATTAATCCCTCGTACCACAAGATTATGACGAGTTGGGATTTTGTCCAGAAGGATTCTCCAAGCTGTTATTAGAGCTTTTGGGAAAGCTTTGGTCTTCCATAACATCCTAAAAACATCATTACTTGGTCCGGTTCCTTGGTTAGCTAAAAGGCTATATGCGGATTTTACCGAAGAAAAACCTTTTGGATCGCCATTCCAAGAAATAAAATCCTTAGAATCCTTGTGCATAACACCCCTAGATAACACTTCTGATAATTCATCCTCCATAATGGATTCCCAATGGAATCTCTCCCTTCTCCAATTTAAGTGCCAATGCCACCCATAACTGTCCCAGAATCCTCACCCACCTTCATCCCTTGATTGAGAGAGATAGAGAATAATCTAGGATATAACTCCTTGACTTTTGTTATTAACCCACGAATCCTCCCAAAAGCGTACCAAGTCCCCGGATCTGACATTCCATGTAACAACTTGTTGGAACCAGCCTTCCCCATTACCAGATGTCGCTGAGTATTTGGACTCCAGAATATCTTTCCATTTCCCTTTCTCGTCACTCATCAACCTCCACTTCCATTTCGCCATTAAAGCATAGTTAAACTTCCTGATATCCTTGATTCCAAGACCACCTTCTTCAAGGGGTTTACAAATGTTCCCCCAACTTACCCACGGTATAGATCTATTATCTCCACAACCAGAAACATTCAACCATGCAATCAGTACAGTTACTCAAATCACTAAGTATCTCATACATTCTAACAGTATGCAATGAATATGAACATTTTAGAATCTGTAAAATCTACCATGGCATTGCAATTGGATAGATTAACACATTATCTAGAGATGTTTCTTTCATCTTCAGCATTCATATATAGTTTTTTCAGTCTAAAAAGCCAGACTGATGCTAAATTATGTCTATATGCATTAGTCCTGTAATGCTGTGAAATCTGTCCAAGAACATGTTGTACTTGTTTTTCTGAACATTCATGTCATGCAATTTTGTGAGTATGTATAAAAAGTAATACATGTTACAAGTAGTAAGGTTTTCGTTTGATGCAATGCCTATTTTACAGGTTAGGCTTCCTCCAAAAGATAATGAAATACTGGATTATTCTCTCTTATCATTACTGTCAAAGTTTTCATACATATAACCAAAACAAAACAACAACTACCACTCATCAAAACAAAGAAAAAAAAGAGATATGCCTCAATAGAAAAACCAATCTATGGAATCCTAACAATTTGGGAAAATATTACTCTGCCCTTTGTTCCAATTCAGATTCTCAACCATTACTTTATTTTGCCTTTCAAATCATAATCATCAAAATACTTAAGCTTGGTGCTTTGTCTTTTGGGCCTGCTCTTTGCTATTGGGCTGCTCATTGATGTTTCATCATGATCTTTAGTTGCCTTCTTTTAGGCCATAACATCCCCTTCCTCTTCAACAAACACATTGTCCTCAAGGTGCAATGTTAGATAATCCTTAAGTAAGGAGTCAAGGTTTTCCCAAGTGGCATCTTTAGGGTACAAACCTTGTCATTGAACTAATGCTTCTACTGCATCAGAATTTGCAGAAACTTACCAATCAAGTACAACAAGGGGTTGCACTTTAGGTTGATTATTGAAAACTGTTGAAGGGAGTTCCAATTGAGGTGTCACATCCTGATTATGGAATAGTTTCAGCTTTGAAAAATTAAAAACAGGATGGATTTGAACTCTTGGAGGTAATTCCAATTCAAAGTCCACTTCCCCAATTTGTTTGACAATGCGAAAAGGACCATAAAATCGTTGGGCCAACTTTGAGAATTTATATTTTCTTGCAATCACCTGTCGGTATGGTCGCAACTTAACTAGAACTTGAACACCCACTTTAAAGGGGTGAGGCAGTCTCTTCTTATCAGCATAATACTTCATAACAAATTGTGCTTTGAGTAATTTGGAACGCAACTTATCAAGTAACTCCTGTCGCTTTGTAAGATTCGCATTCACAGCCTCATTGTGACTAGTTCCTATGACATATTGGGGCAGTGAAGGTGGCGACTAATTGTAAACAATCTCATAAGGGGTAATCCCTGTGGAGGAATGCTTGGTTGAGTTGTAGTGCCACTCTGCCCAGTGTAAATATTTTCCCCACAGCTTCGTTTCAACATGGATGAAGGCTCTCAAAAGCTGCTCCAACATTTTGTTAACTGCTTCTGTTTGTCCATCGCTTTGCAGATGATAAGCTGATGACAATCTCAATTTTGTGCCACTTATCCAGAAGAGTTCCCTCCAGAAATTACTCATAAAGACAGGGTCCCTATCGGATATTATACTTTTAGGCGTGCCATGTAATTTCCACACCATGGAAGCAAATGATTCGGCAACCTTAACAGTTGAAAAGTTTGTTGGAAGCATGCCAAAATGAGCTGCCTTTGAAAAAATATCAACAACCACTAGAATCATAGAGTAATTTTGGTAAGAAGGGAGCCAAGTGACAAAGTCAAGGGATATATCTTCCCAGACTGCAGTTGGAGGAGAAATTGGTTGTAAAATAACTCATAGGGTAGCTGTGTAGGTGACTTTATTTGCTCACATATGATACAACCTTTACCAAATTCAACCACGTCTTTTTTTATTCCTTTCCAAAAGAAATTGCCACTCAATCACCCATAAGTTCTATGTATTCTAGCATGACCAGCCATTGGTGTGGCATGAAATTCCTCCAAAAGGACTTGTATAAGAGGGGATTTGCAAGGAATGTAAATCTTGTCATGATAAAGGATAATTCCTTTAACAATTTTAAATCTTCGATGTTTCTCTGGGCAACCAAGCACTTTTTGGTACAACTGTTTGAGTTTTGGATCTGCACTATAAGTTTCTTGTATCTTTGATATCAAATCACATTGTGGCACAGTCAACCCCATCATTTGTGATGAACTCCCATCTATCTTGCTCAAGGCATCATCTACCTTGTTAGCTGCTCCTGGTTTATACACAATTTCATAAGTGTATCCAAGCAACTTGGACAAATAATATTGTTGTTCAGGCGTTTGCACTACTTGCATCATCAATTCTCGAAGACTTCGTTGATCCGTATGAATGATGAATTTTCTGCCCAGAAGATAAGTACGCCATTTTTTGACAACTGCGGTGATTGCATGTAACTCCCGGACATACGTAGAAGCTGAAAGAAGCTTTGGGCATAATTTTTTACTGAAGTAACAAATTGGATGGTTAATCTACATAAAAAATGCTCTCATCCCTTGCCCTAATGCATCTGTTTCTATTATGAATTCCTCTTGGAAGTTAGTGTTGTACCAAGTGTGTTCAAGCTTTGAAGAATCCAAACCCTTTGAAGGATGATGGAAGGCTGGATGTGCTTGTTGTTGCTGAGCTGTCTTTAGATAGGATCTGGGGTAGATTTTATGTGTTAAATCCACTCTTGATTGAATCCAAAGCTTAAGCATTCTCAAACCTTTTAAA
>Ga0123342_1007614_pt1 | contig 14190 bp, 12 predicted proteins | sample Turbeawhitnodule_FD_89960 | JGI IMG/M metagenome (GOLD analysis project Ga0123342, IMG submission 89960) | Root nodule microbial communities of legume samples collected from Mexico - Turtle bean Mexico white nodule | ecosystem: Host-associated > Plants > Roots > Nodule | place: Mexico: Nepantla...
TAATTTATTACTTTTTTATTTTTATTTTGTAAAAATTCATTTATTTATTCATTAATTATATTTCTAATTATTTTAAACATTAAAAATATTTATTTTTTAATGCATTCAAAATTAAAATTATTACAAAAATAATAATTTATTATTTATTTATTTATTTTTAAAATGGTGCTAGATAGGAAAATAAAAAATAAAAGAGTGCTAGATAGGAAAATAAAAACAAAAGGGTGCTAGATAGAAAAATAAAGATGTAAATAGTGCTAGCTAGGGAATTGAGCCACTTAGAACCACCAAAAAGATTACTTTGATTTTAAAAAAAATGCCTCAGAAGTATATAGAAATTGTTTTAAAATGTTTTCAGATGTAACAACAATTGTTTTAATACAATCTATTTTTTTTTCTTCAGAAAATATAATTTTTTTTTTCATTCTATTATAATTAAAAGTAAAAAATTGTTGCTTTGGACCTTGGTTCACATGATCCAAAATAAGAGCCCAATTGACGGTGGATACTGACACTACCTTTGAAGGTCACAACCTTTTTTGTAATAGACTTGAATTTCTATGTATTTTCGAAGAAAAAGTTTTAAAGTTAACTATAATAAAATATTCTACTGAACATGACTTTTAAAGGTGACTATTACAGAAATGAACAAACCTATTATTTACGTGTCAATGTTGTATACATTACTCTTTATTATTTGATTTGTTACATTTGTGAAAAACGTTGGACAAATATAATGAGCACATTTCCAATTATAGTAACTGGCAGTGGATGATTATTATTAGTTAGATAGACACGTTCCTTTGAATTTATAGCACGTTCATGATGCATGGCACATGCACTTCATGATTTTCGCAATAAAGCAGGACATGGAAAGCTGAGGAAGAGGACCATTCTGTATTTGGCATAAAGTGATAAATTTGAAGTCACAAGAGAGAAAGGAGGAGGAAGAAACGGGCAGAACCAAAGATTAGGTTAAATCACAGGTAACAGAGCCACGAAACTCTGCACCCTACAAACTCTATCCTTTTTTAACCTTACAAACTAAACTACCTACCCAACCCTTTTCTCCTATATCCTCTTGCTCCCCTCCTATACGAGGAAGGGCAGGGATAAAGGCAACCACAGAGGCTTTCGTTTTCTCTTTCTCTTTTCCCATTCGAATAAAGAACTAACACAAAAACTCCCTTCTGAAATGAAGTGCAAGGTATGGCTCTCTTTCCTCCTCTTGGCCATGGCCTTGGCCATGGTGGCTGAAGCTTCCAAAGTTCATGAATTTGGGTTCCCTGGAGCTGGAATGGATCTGGTTGGAGATGACAATGAGATGCAGCTAGATTCTGAGTCCAACCGTCGCACACTGGCGGGGCGAGAACAATACATCAGCTATGGTGCCCTCAATGCCAACCAAGCCCCGTGTGGTAACCGTGGAAACTCCTACTACAATTGCCAGGATAGGGGTCGTGCCAACCCTTACTCTCGTGGTTGCAGCCAAATCACGCATTGTGCTAGGGACACCGATTAAATCAAATCCAGATACCAATATATAGTAATAACAACAACAATAATATCTCTCTCTATATATATATATTATCTATCATAATGTCATAATAAATGCTGTCTCTGGCTTTTCTTCTATCAATTCAGATTCTTCAATAACTTTACGTTTATACTACAGCCCTCCATTATCAACACCTTATATTGTATTTTCCAGGGAGGTTCATTATGTAATTCTCACTGTCTGCGATCGATGTTCATTATGTAATTCTCACTGTCTGCGATCGATGATAATGTAATAATGTCATTCCTCTCTCTCTATATATATACGTGTGTATATTCATGTTAACTTGTGTAATCTCTTGTTTCAAACATAAATGCACATAGAGTTCTTCTTAGTTACTTAAAAAAGAACATTCTGTTATAAGAAAGTTAAATGATTTTTTTAAGTTCTCTTAAAAATTGGTTTTATGTTTCATTATTTTTTTTTATCAGCAAGTTGTTCATTAATTAATTTTAGTTTGCAAAACAGTTCTTATTTCCCTATAAATGTTTGTGAACAAATTATAATCATGTTCTCATATATATATATATATATATATATATATATATATATATATATATATATAATCATTGTTGATATACCTTTCTCGGCTCCAATGTTATCCAATAGAACATTGAACACTGGTTTCTTTTCTTGGGATGGTACATTATTGAGCTCGTAAGATGTTCCTTCATTATTTAATAACTTAAAAAATCCCTTATCAATCAAAACATATTAGTATAGTACAAACCAATACAATTAACGAATCCTGTTTTAGTTGGTATATGTTCAATTATTTTTTTAAGGAGATATTCAATTCAATTTTTCAGCAATATGATTAGTGTCTATACAAATAAACAAGAATAGTGTAGATTAAATTAATACTAATCTTGATAAATTGAATAGTGTCTACCTAACTAATATATAGTATTAAAAAATTCTTTAAAAAGTTAATGTCAGGTTAGCATATTGAAACATTTTTACATATACTAAAAAATAAAAAATATACTATTAAACTTGCGCTAACTTTCTTGTATGTAAAAAACGTATTTTCTTAAAAAAAACTAGTATCAACTTTACTTACATAAGTACTTTTACTTGTTCAAAAAATAAAATAAAATACAAAATGTTTTGTTAATACCTCTGTACCATGACACATATTTAACGCTATCAATGTGGCAAAAAATGATGACGTGGCAAGGGCAATTTTGTAACAATAATGATTTCAGAAGCACGTCGGAGACTGCTTCTCTGAATTCTTGTCCACCACCACCGAGGACTCCTCCGGTGACGCTCATCTCCATATCCTGGCTCCGTCTCCTCCTCGACGAGTTCCTCTGCTACAAGACCGAGTTGAAAGTTGTTGTTCTCATGGGTCGCGACCCCTACCAGATCGCCAAGCGAGATCGTCATTGCCGCGCTCAACGTGACGGCGCACCGGGAACAACTCCGCCGCTAACAGCAAGGACCGCGTGCGGTCGCTGTCATGGACGATGGCGCAGAACTGGTCGGCATCGAAACAGATCCGCACGACTCTCAGAACACTGTCATTTGATGATTCGACTGTCGGAAGGCCTTTCGCCGTGGGATCGAAGGCGAAACTCTGAATTTGGGTCATATATAACATCGGTTCTTAGTAATAACCGATATAATATAGCTCGCGCGTGCACAATCTCACTCCGCTACGTGATTGCTACATCTTCTGTGTAAAATGTGTGTTACTAGGTGAGGGTGTTAATATTTCAAGACGAGGTAAGTGTTGCAGGAAAGAGGTCTGAGGATTAAAATTAATGTCTCCAAAAGAATTGCAGGGAAGGTATTATTTGTGATGCAGGTGGTACTTTTCCTATATGTATTAACTTCTAATATGAAGAGGGGTAACGACTCATATCTACCTACACTTCATCAGGCTAAAATGCTGGAGCATCACAGTATCAAATATGATGAAGCAGAGCATCGTTTCCAGGGGAGCAAACTGCTGCAACAGTTTTGTGAAGGAGTGAACGGGTGAAGGGCTGTAACTGTATTAGATAACAAACATTACTAACACATGGACAAAAACACTAACACTAGTAATAGTATTTGTGCAATACACTTCTCACTTTGTTAAGCCACTGTGGATTTTCAGAATACAATTCTATGCTTTTCTCTTTCTTTAATCTCATCTTCCTATCTCTTATAACATGGTATCACAGAGCCACACACTTTTTTATGACCTTATGAGTCTCCCTCCTCCTCTGCCTCTGATCTTTCAACCCACACTATGGCTACACCACTGCTGCAACTTCACCATTTCAAAACTCCTATTTCTTTAAAACTCAACGACAACAATTTTCTTGTATGAAAACAACAAGTCTTGGCTATGCTTCGTGGTCTGGAGTTGGAAGGTGATTCCATTCCTCCTCGTTATCTTCCCAATTCAGATCAAGAAATGATAATCAATACTGCTTACCTTCATTATCACAAACAAGATGATCTTTTGGTTGTCTAGCTTCTCGCATCTATGTCCTCTACTATTCTCATCTCATCAAGATGGTTCAAGAAACTCCTTCTTCTTCTCAAAACATCCAAGAACGAACGCTCCATCTCAACCTACATTCTTGACATCAAGAAAACGGTAGACTCGCTAGTTGCAGTTGGTGCTCCAGTTTCTGCAACTGAGCATGTGGATGCCATTCTAGATGGTTTAACAGAAGATTAATGGTTTTATTACTTCAATTCTTTCTCGCACTGAAGAACGGTTCAAGAAGCACAGACTGCTCAATCCTCGGTTCTTCAGGTCAACAACACCTCCACTACATGGCCCTTCAACAACCCCATAAAACAAAAACCCAGTCATATCGTTCTCACCGTTGGTTTACTGATTCCCGAACACCCTCTTACCCTCCTCCAACTCAAATCTCTCCTTGGCAACCCGTCAAATCTGTCATAAATTTATCTTAATGATTATTCATATTAAATTAATATGTATTGTTAACATAATTACTTTTAAAAAAAAGTTGAAATTACAATATTTATTATTTTAAAAAAATTAGAATCAAATTTAACCTTTTAAAAGAATTCAATAATTGAATTTTTAAAATCTAAAAAATAAAATTAATTTTTAGTCCTTAAAATTTTATATATATATATATATATATATATATAAAAACTAAAAAGGATAATTAAGCCAATTTTATAATAATACATTTATCTAAAAATTTGAAGTACCCAAGTATTACATTCTCATCTCCCTTATCATAATCTGTTCTTTCTATTTGGAAAATGATGTATAGATAACATCTATATATAATTAAAGAAATAATTTTTTTTCTAAATAATTTCTTAGACTCTTTATTATTGTTCATTCACTCTAGCTTAAGGAATTAATGTATGTTAACTACGTACATGGATATATTTTACTCATGTAAGGTCTATACTTGAATATTAACTAATGATATCATGATCATGCACCAAGAACAACCAGTAACATCTTAGATTATGAGACAGCTCAGTCGTAAGTTAACATTGCTAAATAGAAATAAATACTCATATCTGTAAAATTAAACAAATGATAGCAATTATCATGTCACTAATCTTCACAAAATTAAATTAATAATCACAATCATCATGTTAGTAATTTAAATACTTTCGAATTAAACACCAAACCACATAAGATTAAAAGCTATGCAAGACTTACATAAATGAGAGTCTAGAATAACATACTATAAATATGGACAACTACAACATTGAAGTGATATTTATTATGGATTTATTATTATCATGACAACTTTAATTGATTTAAGTCTCTAAGTATCATTATATATATTTTGAATTATTCATACTATATTAAGATCATGCACAAATGAAGATTTTTTTTATTATTATTAAGAAATAATAAATAAATATATATGAATTACTTAGGGTTGATTAAACTCTTATATAGAAAAAAAAAATATAGGACCTCACTCTATAGTCTATCCCAACAAAAAACTACCAATAAATCCTTACCACCATAACAACTAAAGAGACTCTTCCATGACAGCAGTTAGGATATATCATCACATCAAACTCCAAAATACATACAAACATAAACAATTCACCAAACATTATAAAAGGCCTTTATTTTTTTTAATCCCCTATACAAAAGCACAACACATTAACAAAACATGAACACAACAAAAACAAAAAAAAAGTACATAATATTTGCACGACAAAATACTCCTCCAAAGAGACATATTAATCTAATGTAAGGAGCAATGCTCCTATTGCAATAAATTTCTTTACTCCATCCAGATAGTCAGACTGCCTACAACCAATCTGCAAAATACACAACTTCTTCCTTCCTAAAACAATAATTTAGCATTACATATGAAAATAAAATAAGCAAAATTATTTAACAGATTCCATACATATCATAGATTCCAAACACCAGTCAACATATAGAATCTTGAGAACCAAAAGACAGAACTCCATTTACAATCTTGTGACCAACCCTTAAACATTTTATTTATGTACCTGTATAGGCAAAGTGAGTCTATATATAGTACCTGGAAATGGTCGTACAATTGTTGATGTGTAGGTGATCTCCCAACTCCTTCCTTCAAATTTATTTTCTTACGTGTTGGTGCTCAGTCGGGGTTGACCTGAAAAAGGTAGTCTGACGATCAAGTAGGTACTCTGTGTAAAGAATGTATATTTGTAAGCTGATAAAAGTGAATCTTACACCTCTGCAAAGGGTTTATTTATAAAGTTGGTCATGTGTCCTTGTGATGGACTGAATATTAGTTGTCCCCTGATGTACATGGCACAATCCCTGATTTATAGGAAGATATATTGGTATACAGGTATGTTGGTATGTATGAAGATATCTTTATCATCTTTCAGTTAATCATCATTTAGCTAATTTTTTAAAAATATTTCTCACATTAATCCGAAACATGAATATGACTCATACAAAATTCTTGTAACTATCTTTATTATCATTTATTAAGTATCTTGACACGATTGGTCGATTACCGAAACTGACTCGTTTAGTATTGACAAGTTAAATATGTATAAAAATAAATAAAGCCACTATCGTATGTAATCTGATGTTAAGTAAACTATTTTTAAAAGAAGTTATTTCTTTATTCATTTCTTTATTCATATTTATTCATGATGATGGCTGATATATCACGTTATATATACTCTTAATGCATCGTTCATATATAACCCATGCATGACGTTGGTAGTTTCATGGAAAATTGTTTATACGCGCGGTATTATATGTTTATATTTCGTCACTTTCTAAGAATAATGGAAGCACGAGGTCATCTCCAATCAAAACGGTTGCAGCAAAAGGCTTGTTCTCTGAATCTAATATATGTTTCAAGAAGAGCTATGGTGACATGCATGCTGAATATGCAAAATTGCTGAGAATTTAATATGGCAACTGATACACGAAACAGTGCAAGTGAAACCCGTGTTGTTCGTTTTCTGTTCTCTTCTCCATATTCAATCCAACGTTATTTATTTATAAATTGGTTTTAAAAAAATTAAACGTAGTATTAAATGAAAGCTAAAAATGAAGTTGGATAGTTGAATTAAAATGGTAACTAAGTAGCATCTGTGAAGAAAAATAATGAATGAAAAAGAGGTTGCAGTGATGGTACATGGAGGAAGGTATGTATTGTCCCTTTCCTTGTTGTTGGTCCACGGTGGGTGTGCATGTGAAAAGTGAAAAAACTTCTGCTTTGGCGGCAGATAAAGAGTTGCAAAGTGGCCTTTGGTGGCTGCTGGTTATTGAAGTAATGGTCAGCATCAGTCCAATCTAAATTTGCATGTACCATAACTTGTGTTCATCTTCTTCTTGTCTTCATGTGCTGTTCAAGTACCACTATTATTAATTACATAATATATTTCTTGGTCAACCATCAACATAACTTCAAATTACATTATTTGTAAGCCCCCACACTACCTATCACTTTGTTTAACAAAATATTATTATATTTTATATTCATCTTATTCCATCTACAAACCCTCATTTCAACAAGTTAATTAACTACTAGTGTGATTTTTTAAAGGAGCATAATTTTTATGAGATTAGAGTTATATCAGCTCAGTTTATTTCATATTTATCTATCTGTACAAAAGTTTATGCAGATATTTTTTTAATATAAAAGTTATTTTTTAATATAAATGAAAGCTAATTATATTTTTTAACATGTGTATTATTCTTTGCAATAGACATGAAATAAAACAGAGTAATAGTTTATAGTATATAATCAAAAGTATATCAGTATTCGTGATTTGCAAATCCCGTCTCTCCTCTTGCTTTGTCATATAAATTCGTCACATTTTAACTACCAGAAGCAAAAGAAAGAAGAAATAAAAAACTTTTGTATGTTTATTAAACCGATACTCCTTTTCATTTTAAAATAAATTATGTTTTTGTATGAAAACCAATAATAAATTCTGATAAAAAAGTTTTAAAAATGTATTGAAGCTAAATTATCAGTTTTTTATATTAAATATTTTTAATACTTCATCTTTTAAAAAAAAAAGTATAGACTTAAGATTTTTTTATTGTCTCTATTATTTTATTTTAATATTATTTCATGTGAATAATATATAATCTTAAAAAATAGATTTTAAGTATAACTTAATTTTACAAAATTGACTTATAAAGTGAGATTTGTATCTATTATTCTTATTTTCACTGAAACTATCAACTCATGTTAAGAAGTAGACTTTAGGTCTAATCCAGCCTTACAAAACTGACAAAATTTGTTCACTTATATACTATGAAATGTTATTATTTTTAATCGATATATAATTTTTAATATTTAAGTACTCTTTTTTAATGATAATTTGGTGACGTAAGAAATTAAATTGTGGTGTTTAAAAAAAGTTAATTAAGAATTTTAAAAGTATTGAACATATTTTAAAAATAGAGAAATTTAAAAACAACAATGGTACGATATTTTATATTATCAAATATGAAGTTTTTTTCTTATGAAACTACATCTTTTACAAGGGACAAGAGTAATACAATTTATATGAGCATTTATAAATGATAAAACTTTATGTATCAATATTTATGCATTCTCTAAAATGATTAATATTTTTTACTACAACGTGCATATTTCAAATCAATTGTAGTAAGTTAAATAATTAATTAAATAGAGTAATTAACATTTTTTGCAATGATCAATCACTAAAAGTATCTGATTACTTAGTTATTTATAATTATGCTGGTTACCCTCTTTACCTTTTCATATATTAAACATTTTAATTTTTCTATTAAATATGCTTTGCTTTTTCAGGATTTTGTTTAGAAAATATACAATTCCTCACTTGAATTAAATCAACAATTGAGTTAGAAAAGCCCAAACTGCCAATATTACTCTGTTTTTTCACACTATTTTACTACCTTGGTTCCTCTTTAAATATACTTTTGAAAATATTTTTTATCAATCTTTTCATAATTATAACTAGATCTAGCAAAATGAGCTAATATTTTATGATATAGGGAATCAATGTTCGAACATCTTTAATGAAGATATTCGTATTTAGTGTTTAATAATGTTTTTAATATGATTTTTAAAGAAAGATGCATGTATGACACTAGAAAATTAAAATAAATAAATTACTATTACTTATTTTCTGTTTATTGTATTATCACTGTTTTTACTTATAATAATTAATTATTTGATACATTTATCACTGAATTGTAAAAATAATAAATAATAGAAAAGCATGTGAGTGGAATAAAATAAATTAAATAACCTTTACAGAAAAAAAATTCTTTTAGTATTAAATTTTTAAGTTTATAAATATAGATTATTTATAATTTATAATTCTTACCACATAGACTCTTCTGAAGAGTTTTAATAATGATAACATTAGTATGTTTCCTTAATTTATAGTATACCATAATCATAAATATTTTTTTTTAGTTTAAGAAAATAAATGTTTATCGATAAAAGTGTATAATATAATTTAAAGTGTAATTTCATTAAATTAAATAAAAATAATTAAAATGTATTTATATCTGAGATGTACACGCGTGAATTTTCTTTCATATTCAAAACAAGAAGATTGCATTTAAACTTTTAAAAGATTGGTGAGATAGCACAGAAATATGGTTGAAAGTATAGAGAAAGCATTTTTTTTATTAAACATACAATTTTGTCTATTAAAAAACGTAAATATACATCAAAAAAATTTGGGAAAGACAAAAAGTTATTTATCTTTCTGATTTTCTGTTTGACACAAGACAAGAAAATAAAAAAAAATAAAAAAAAGTTTGAGTTTTAGTATTTTTGATTTCCTTCTCACCTATTTGTCCAGTGTTGAATAAGGAGTCAAAGCATTAATATATTTAAGTTGTTTGTCAACCATGATGGATGATGGCATATAAATAAATAGTATTTGAATTATAATTTTGATAATGAGATTGTGGGATGGAGACATAAAGCTTGAAGGTTTTTGTGTGGAGTTTGAAAAGGTTTATTATATGATAATAATAATAATAATAATAATGGTGAAATGAAAAGATGGGACATGAGGGATGTTGTGTTATATGTATGTGTTGTGAAAAATGATAGCGAAAGGCAAAGTATAGAAGATGATGGCGTTGATAATGGGAAGGGGACTAGTGTTTGAGAGCAGTGCACATGTTGAGTTTCAAATACCCAATAAATGCACCACCAACCAAGACTTCCACAGTCCTCAAAAATAAAAATAAAAACAAACCAACACATTAGCACCATGTTTTCTGGCTTTATCAAACCCATCTTTTCTTCCCTTTCATCATCACAAGTCCCACTTCCTCTCCCTTTCCCGTGTCCTCATTCACAACATTGTGCTCTCCTTCCACTCACAAATTAAATCCTTCATCAATCACACATCTTTGCATCATTGCTCTTTACGCCTGTTCAAACCTTTCATTCAACACCCTCTCCTCTGTCACTCAAAACAAACCAAATACATTCAAAAACATCACCAAACCAACTCACTGCCTCAATCACACATTCTACTTTTTTCTGTTCACATTCACTCCTTCACCTCCTTCACCTCATTCCCCTCACCCATTGCAGTTTATTTATTGCTCTAACCTAAGCCCACTAACAACCTACTTTCACTTCTACTCCTCACATAACATTTCCCACAATTTTACGCTTCTCCAACACCAAATCAATCATCACAGTAAAAACAATTTCAGTTTCACATATTGTTACTGTCATCATTCCACTCTCTCATACTTAACTTTAAGAATTAATTCCATCGCTTATCCAAATAATGTACCCTTTTTAATTTTATTAAATAAGATTAGGAAGTATTGTATAAAATTTTGTCATGTCCCGAGAGGAATCACTGGAAGCAGAAAGAAGGTGGTAAACTAAAGCCACATGGGTTTAGAGTTTAGATAGTTTTGGAGTTTGATTGATGAGCGTTTGGGGAGGAAAGAGATGTGAATGGATGTATCTACTACCTTGTCCTTGGTGGTGTTAGCCTGCGGTGCTTTGGGAAGAGAGGCATGAAGTACATACATAGATAGCATAATAAAAGGGGTGGGTGCGTTCTATTCTACGTAAGAAAAACACATACAATGCCTGCATCTCTTCTTGGCACCTTCCCCTCACTCGGAAAGACAACAAAAAGGATCAAGATTCCTTACCCATTCTTCTACTCTTTCTTTGACAGCTAGCCCAACACTGCCTTTGCTTCCCATCCATGTAAACCACCACATTTTTCTCTCTCTCTCTCTCTCTCTCACTCAGACATACACATACACATACGCATATACACAGACACCAGTTTCATAATTCTTATCCCCACCACTGCTCTGCAAGGACTGCACTTAGGTATAACGTTCCTTATAATCATTATTATTATTACTGCCCTCAAGCGGAAGCAACTGAATTGGATCACATAATTTAAATTCGGCATTAATTGAAGGATTTGACAGTGAGGGAAACCAGGTAAATTAAATCCTCTGATATACGCAGCGACCTTGCTGGAACCACATTAAAAATTACATTTTGTTGAGAAAAATAAGCAAGGCAAAGCGAAATTTATGGTTGGATAGCGTAGTGGCAGTAGTAGAAGTAGTAAACCTTTTTCTCTCATTAATTTGGCATACACTCCAATGCCCCCGTCGGCATGGCTCCTAATAATTGAAGAATTTATTGGTACTCAAAGTTAATTAAGCTTCGCATTTTCGAATCAAACTCGCTTTTCTCTCCACGAACTCATAATTAGCATTTAGAGCAACCCACAAAAAAAAGGGTGAAATTAAATTTCGCCTCTCCCGCAGTTGCGCTCCCCTCTTAATTAACATTGAAGAAAGGATAAAAAGCGAAAGTAACCAAAAAAAAAAAAAACGCACGGACAAACAAACAAATAAACAAAAGAAGAAGAAAAGTTTAGATACAATTGAAGCAAGATTCTGGTTCCATTCTCTGCATAAGCCATTACAAGTTTATCTATTTCTTTTCTCTCTTTGGTCCTCATGAATGCCACAAAAATATATATAAGAATCTTACAGAAAATGTAAAGGACAAGGGAAAAGGAAGGGAATAGGAATAGTAATAGTAATAATAAATGATGAAAATTTAAGATGAGGAAGAAGAACCTGGGGAGGCGGTGGGGAAGAGAGGCAAAAGGCGAGGAGGGTCAGCGTCTCTGGGAGTGGAGGCGGGGGAGGGGTGCAAGAAGAAGCTTTTCTCTTGGATGGCCTTTTCTTCGGCCTGGGTGTCGATGGAGCGGGATCGGTGAAATGGGTCGGGTATGAGAGGCGTGACGGGGCTGAGAACGAGTGCGGGGAAGTCGAGGATGCTGGGGGAGAGGACTTCGGTGTTGCGCGGAGAGAATCCTGAGACGGTGTTGGAGAAGACAGGTAGAAGAGGGTTGATGTTGAGGTTCTTCAGCGTGTTCCTGCGCTCGTACAGTTTGAACCCGGATTGCTTCTTCATTGGGGGGATGTGGGAGTGGGCCCTCGCAGCTTCGGAGTTTGCTTTGGAGGCGGAGGAGGAGGACGCTTGTTTCGCGGTTTCCGAGGATCCCGTCAGCATTTGGACCACCTGCTTGAAGGAGGAGCTGTCGGCCTGGACGAACGTTGTCGGGTACGGGTTGGCGGATTCGGATCTGGTGAGGGGCTTCGGCGGGTACGAGGTGGGGGAGGGCGCGCTTGGCGTCAGAGGCGTGAATTGCGTGTGGTGGAGGCCACTGCTGCTGCTGCTGCTGCTACTGTTGGAGCTGTGGCTGTGTCGCGGCGAAGGGAGGAGGTTGACGCCGCCGCGGTGCTCTTGGTACCTTCGAGGGGATTTGGACTCCATCGTTGACTGCTTCAAGCAACACACGACGAAAGAGAAAGGAGAGAGAGAAAGAAAGAAGTGTGGTTTGTAATGTAATGTAACGCAAGTTTTGTTTGGTTTGGTGAGAAATGTATTCGTAGGGCCCTTTTCCGTTCCCACGCGCTATTTAACCACTCTCTTCATCTCCACTATATGGCAAGGACTACACCACTATGCACATTTCTTTCAAACATTCCATATATATTATTTCTTTTTTCTTCTATTTTATTTTCCATATTGACTGGTCAACTTCCCACAATTCATTTTCATACAAAATTATTTAATTACGGACTTTTTTTACTATCATTGTAACTATACTTACCGTTTTTGCATCCTCTGTTTTCTTTCATTAATTGCTCTCTCCAAATATTTAATTTCTCTGCATTTTTTCAATTCATTCATCAATAATATCACTAATTTCTTAACTCTGGTCAAATATCATCTTCCTTTTCCTTTTAGAGGATTTCTTTTTTCATTTCCGTAAGTGAATTTTTTTAATACTTTTAATTATAAATACGTACAAAATTAATTCCTGGCTCGTTTCATTAATTAAATACTTAATAATTATTTAATGCTTAGGAGTTCAACTCATAAAGATATTGATTTTCCCTAAATTAAAATATTTATCAGAATCGTGTATATTAATAAATATGGGTGTTTAACATTTTTTACTCCATTAACTGAAATTAGTTGCATATTTAGAATGTCAAAATATTCCATATTGTTAAATTGTATGCTGTTAAATGGTTAGATACATATTGTTATAATTGTGCATTCAAACTAATGATAGGGTGCTCTTGACGAATATGCGCTCAAATTAGGCATGAAAATAGATATGGAAAATAAACATACAGTAATTTTTTTTTATCTCATACCACTCTAACCAATTAGAATTAAAATTTCACAATTAAAAAAATACTCCAAATCTAAATTATTTTCAATTTAAATGATAGTATTTATCAAATATTGTATTTGGATAAAGTTATTTAAATTTACTAAATTTTATTTTTTAATTCGAATAGAATACTTCGATTATTATCAAACATGATAAATTTATTTTAAAATTAAATAATATTTAATATTCAATCATTAGAAAATTAATTGAGCCTTTTTTTCAGTTGAAAGTTAAATTTATATTTTGAACAAAGTTTGCTAAAAAAATTCTAACTAAAGTATATAAACAATATAAATATATATATATATATATATATATATATATATATATATATATATATATATATATATGTGTGTGTTTTTTTTTTTGTTTTTTATATTTTTTTTATTTTATGTATTATATTTTTATATATAAAGATATTTTTTATTTTTTTTATA
>Ga0123342_1007616_pt1 | contig 14185 bp, 10 predicted proteins | sample Turbeawhitnodule_FD_89960 | JGI IMG/M metagenome (GOLD analysis project Ga0123342, IMG submission 89960) | Root nodule microbial communities of legume samples collected from Mexico - Turtle bean Mexico white nodule | ecosystem: Host-associated > Plants > Roots > Nodule | place: Mexico: Nepantla...
GATATTATGTATAACTTTATTAATGTTAAAAATGTAAAATAATAGCAGGTGATTTTTTTTACTTGAGGGGTCAAGTTAGCTGAAATTTCAAATTGGATAAGGAACCCCAACACGAAAACTTTATAAAAAAAAAAAAAAAAAGACAACTTGTTTACATGATCATATTTGAATTTTTACCTCAATAATTACCTAATAAATAATTTGGTGACAAATAATCCAATTAAGTGATATTGTTAAGTAAAATTCCAATTCTAATAAGAGAATTACACAACTTATGATATTATGTATAACTTTATTAATGTTAAAAATGTAAAATAATTTCACCCAGAATGTGTCTACATTTATACTATTTAGATGCTAAAGGAGAAAAATTGTCCCATATTAACCATGAGACTTATATTTTGCTTAAACTGGCTTAACAGATGCCATCATTTTAGTCTCAGGAAGAGAAAATTGTGTAGATATTAACCACATCTACTCTTACATGAATCTTAAGGTGACGTGTGAGCAGGTCTGTTAAGTATTGAAATTAACAAAGACTAAAGTAATGGACAAAATACTCTCGTAACGACCAAATTGACCAGCCATAATTCAAGACCAAAGTGACGTCAAAATTTTCTTGTATTACTAGTTTTATTCACAACTAAATGAGTTAATGTTAACATTTTGCAAACTACGAAAGGTGAAAATGCACCTAAAAACTAGCGTAGGTGAAAATCTTTCATTACATACTTCAAAGATCTTGATAATAAACAGTCATGTTTTAGCTACAACTGTGGCAAACCACCTTGTGCTTATGCTACTAATAAGCCACCTATGCATCAGCCAAGTTGCTTTGAATAAGGTGGTTTGGATAAAAAAAGAGAGGTTAAGCAGCTGCTAGCAGTCGAGTTGAGAGCAACCTTTTCAGGTTCTCACTCAACTTCCTACTTCATCAGCTAATATGGCGAAGGCACATCATGTAGTGGGTGACCCTTCCGACTTCTTTCCATTATTTTGCTTGCAAGGGATACTTGCTTGCCAACCACAAAAATAAATGCCTTTCCTACTCCCTTCGCCCCTCTGGCCGTTCTTCCAACACGCCGTACATATTCACTTGGATCACGCGGGAAGTCAAAGAGTATGACATGATCCACTCCTGCAAAGTCTATTCCCCGTGAAGCCCTGTGACAAGTTACCATAATCACTTACCAGTGAAAATTTACATAACAAAACGTCAGAAAGGCAAAGAAAAAATGAGTTAACACGGATAAATACCTGTCAGTGCAAACCATAAACTGGGAGACTCCTTGTGACGGAGAACGTGTAAACTCTGCCATGCTAGCAAGCCGTGATTCTTGTGTCATGGCAGCATGGAAGGGTAGAACTTGCATGCGATTTCCTTTTCTATCAAATCGCTTTAATGAGTTTTCAACTTTTCTGCATGTTTCAATCTGCAATTTTTATTTTATGGAGAATTACACCAAAATAAAAGGACAAATGCTGCATGGAAAACGAAAATTATAAAAGATAAGTCTCAAAAGTTAGAATGTAAAGTACCTTGTTGCAGAACACAATAGTTCTTGGAACAGGACTTTCCTCCACAAGCTGCACAAGTGCGGTTTTCTTGTTCAAAAATGCTGTATCAGGAGTTTTTTCTTGTTCATCCTCTCCACTGCAATCTACTAGAATCTGAACAAATGAGAAGATAATAATCACATCAAGATACATAGAAACTGATGACTCAAAATACTGGTAGTCTAGCATAGAAATCAGTTACATAACAAATATTGATTTGTATTATAGTTGTCTAGACTAGAATATAATATAGCACCAAAACAACCCAGCACCCTCAGATATATAATACAGTATATGATACCACTTTTCTAATTTGCTACTAGCAATCGTGTTACCAACGCGAGATTCAAATAGTCATAGCCAAGTTAATTTTTGAACCACGGATCACAAGTTGTATCAAATTGTAAGACTCAAAGACAGTGAAAAATAACTTCAAGCATATCATATAAATGGTACACAGCGTTCAAGGTAATAATTGTAAACTAGCATTAGATAAAACAACTTAACCATAAGCCTCATATAACAGAGTTGAGTTATATCTGAGTTTGTTAAACTCCTATTATAGAAGAACGAAAATTTTGGCTTTATTATGACTTTTCAATTTCATGAAAGAAAGGTAAACAAAATACTGGGATAGTGTAAATCTATCCATGATACAAAATTACACTGACTCATTCATATATTGTAAGATTCAAAATCATTTGAGATTCATCGCATAATATGAATTGATAGGTAGTCAACTATAGCAAATGGTATCTTTCAATTCATGAATAATAAAATTCTAATAGCTATGCACCACAGTACAAAGTATATGACGTGAACATGCAAGTAGAAGAGGCCCAGACCAGTGGGCCCAAAAGGACTGCTAAACAGAAAATAAATTCAGAATATGTTTATTACTAAGAGGAGAGGAATAATAAGTTCTATAATTTGCTTTCAGATTTTGTTATGCTGAGTTGGCAATTTGTTAAAGTAGTTAAATTGAATTCTGTTAAAATGAGCACATTGCCTATATTGGCTATATATATCCTTGATTTTCCTTGATTGAGGTGCTGAATACAATACTGATCCTCTTCCTTTATCCTTTCTTGTGGAGGTATCTCCAACCCAGAGAATCTTTCCCCACCAGAGTGTGCGTGTATGTGTGGTAGAGGAATCTACTTACTCCAAGCACAAGTATAATGAGTTACTCTTAATCTGAACCTTCTATTTTATTCTAGATTAACTGCTCAAATTAAGTATTTAAAATGCCAATCTTGATGCAAATTTTGTTTTCCACTTCCTACTTTTATCTTCTTGTTCATAGTTATGGAGACTATTATGGGATGATTAGTCACTGCTTTATCAAGATAGCCTTTTAAGTACTTATTATGAGCCATTGATCTAAAATAAAATAGAAGGTCCAAATTATATATAGCTACTAAGTAAAATATAAGTCAATTTAATATCAGGTAGGAGACAAGAAGTAATTATGTTTCTCATACTTAGTCCATTGAATTTTCCGTACTAAGTTAACATATTCTTAGATAAGTCTTCTGATATTCCGTAATGTTGTCATCTATCTAACAAAATGAAATAGAAAGAAATGAAAGTTACAACTGAAACCTGACCTCCTCAAGGCGAGAACTTATGCGATGCATACCAGGTCCCATAATCATTTCGCAATCGGGAAAAACTTCAACCAATTTGGTGAAAACATTTTTTGGTAAAGTTGCAGTCACAAATAGATACTGTGTGTCAACCGGTGAAGAACTGATCAGGCGTTGAAGAGCCACTTCAAAGTCCTCATCACCAAAGAGAATATCTACCTCATCCAACACAGCACTGAAACAAATTGTAGTCAAGATAAATTTCACAATCAGTGTGGATAGATAAAATATCCTAAATAGACGCGTAGAGGAAGGAAAGGGCATGGAAGTCTGGTACTTCTTTTTTATCAATCTAACAGGAAAGTGTCACTATCAAAATAGAACTTAAAAGTCAGATATCCCAATGGATACATATTCACACCACATCGAGTAACATTCATCCTAGGAATTTGACTTCTATGAAGTGAACACAAGTATGAAGTGATAGTACAAATGTATTTACTGTAGATTTGGATTACTGAACCACCTAACCCACTTTAAATCAATAGCAAATACACAATCACTTTCTCACTTTTCACTCCTCTTTCTAGTGTAGTATCCATATCCTTATTCATGATATGATATGCAGTTTCAACATCAATTCCCACAGATTGGTGCCATAATGACAGCAGATCAATCAACAGCAACAGATAAAATCTGATGCGATGTAATCTTGATCACCAATTTTGTAGCACATGTTAAACAACAATTAAAATTATGTCCATTTTCTTATGCCATACTACGCGAGTCAAAGACTAAAGATATGTCTCCAGCAACTAGACCAAGCAATCCAAGAACCAACTTAGTACAAGTTACACAAGCATATTTCATTGTTGTGCATTGTGTCAAAAAAACTCTTATTACTAGTGGAAATTAGTTACACTGCCTGTTTGATGATAAAACAGAAAATAAATGTAAAAATCCGTAATGGTAGTAAGATATTCAATCAATAAGAGAGCAAGCTTTACCATCTTAGATTTGTTAACTGCAAGAAGCCTTCATTCATGAGGTACAAAAAACGGCCAGGCGTAGCTATTAAGACATCAACTCCCTGCTGTAAACTTTCCAGTTGAGTCCTTTGTCGAAAACCTCCCGTGACAACCATAGATTTGAATGGAACCCCAGATTTTGACAAGGATCGACAATTATCTAAGACCTGCAAAGCAGGCAATAGTGCATTAGATGGACAATGGAGTTACACCACTCTCAAAGGGTCGAAAGAAGCAAAATAATAAGCTAGATTGGGAATGAGAAAATAAGGAGGATTTGACCTGAGAAGCTAACTCCGCAGTGGGTGCGAGTACAAGGACTCTAGGAGCTTGTGAAGAGGATTGACTACGTCCTTCAAGTTCTTCTTGTCTAACACGCTGAATGATTGGTACAAGATAAGCTAATGTCTTTCCAGAACCACTTTGGTCAGCTATGACACAAGTCTTTCCGCTGAGAACAGGAGCAAAAGCCATGGCCTACACATTCAATACAACAATCAAATGACTCACTGCACTCGAACTTGTCAATAACAGCATAAAGCCCAAAGTAATAACAAAGGATATACGAGTGTGAGTGAGTGATAGTAAGAATTAATGAATGAATGAATGAATAGGTACCTGCACATGGGAAGGGCGCGTTAAGAAGATTTTTTGGAGGGATTGAAGGATGTAGTCAGCGCACCCAACTTCTTTAAATGACTTGAGACTGAAGAAGTTGGTGTCAGTGGTGGTTTTGGCTTGTGAGGGAAACCTGGGAATGATATCCCATCCTCCTCGTTCTCGTCCACCTGACCGAGACCGTGACTGAGAAGGTCTGCGTCTGGGGGCTGCGTGATTCTCATTGTAGTCCTCATCATCATCGTTATCGTCTTCTTCGCGTCTTCGGTCCTTGCTTCTATGAAGCACAGTCTTCGGTTTCTGATCCTTGAGTCTTCCGAAAGCTGAGAAGGGAGAGTCGTTGTTGGTAGTGGGAGTGTGGCGAGTGCGATTGGCGGCGGAGGAGGAGGAGGAGGAGGAGGCGGCGGAAGCGGAGAAAGAGAGAAGACGAGTGTGTGGAGGTATGAGCGTGGCAGCAGAAGAAGGATTGTGGAACAGATTGGAGGGAGGATTCAGAACAACAACTCTTCCAACCACCATTTCTCTGCTCTTCTTCCTCTTTCTTCCTCACTCTCTAGATAACCTTCTTTTCTCCATTTTATAAATATATTTACATATTTTATACATACTTATAAAATATATCTTCAGAGAAGTTAATTTTATAAACAAAACACACTATTTTCAAACATCTCAACTTTTCAATTTTAAATAAAATAAAATAATAATTTTTAAAAAATATATTTTATTCTAATATATAAATTAACAGTGTTCTCGACTTACTTTATCTAACCTAATGTAATTAAATTAATATCTTTTTGAGATAAATTGAAGTTATTGTTACTGGTCTTATAAAAAAACTCAATAACATCATGTTAACATGTACTCTAATTTATTTTAAAATAAATGTATTTATTTTGTAATATGGTTAAAGATGTTAATTGTTTTTATTTTTAAAGTTTAGATTTAATTTAATTTCATGTTTTTTTAATTCTACCATTTTCTTATAAGCAAAATTGACTCGCTCAAATCAATTACTTAAGCAAACTTAATAGAAATGTAGATTTCCTTGGACACATAGTTGACTCTTTCTTCTTGCACCTCCATATCCTCTTTTGTCGCCTCCATATGAAAATACATTTTTATCTTTTTTTGTCATCTCCAACTAGTTTTCGGATTACATAATTCGAAAGTTAAATAAGACTTCTGGATTATGTAATCCACAAAATAATCATACATATAAAAAATACTTCCGAATTACATAATCTGAAAGCTAATTGTAAATTTGAAAAATGACTTCTGAATTACGTAATCTGGAATATTATAAAGGCCATTTTTGAAAATTTGAAAATTTTTGAAAGTGAAAGAAGAAGGTATAGAGGTGATAGAAGGAACAGTCCACATAGCTTTAGAAGTCATAGCTGGAACGATGAATTTAATTACCCTACTGTTAGGTGCAAGTTTAAATATATTTTTAATTGCTTCTTCACCATTGTTAACTACAACATGTCAACAGATATTCAGTGTTGCAATTTCAAAAGGCAGTAAATTTTCGATGGGCAATCAGGTAATACTTTTGAAGTAAAAGTGAAAAATTCAGTTGTCAATTTTATGTAACATAATTAATCTTAGATATGTTGGGATATCAACAGAAACAACGATAAAATTACTTAGCTTGGATGAATAAAACCGGTATTTCATATATCTTAGTTTTTTGGTTTCTTTATTTTTTGGAACTAAAAAATGTGAACACTAGGGAGGGCTCTACAAATAAAGAAATGAAGAGTTTGAAAGAATACAGAATAAATCTTTAAATAGGAATCCTGAATGTGCGACATCCCAATTTACACAAACAGAGGCATGGTGGATGATCTGAAATTCAGTTACATTACATGTATTAGTAATGAGTTTGACAAAAACAAGAAGTAGCTTAAGTATGGAAGTGTTCTTAAAGCAGTCGGCTAATCCACGTTCTTCCAAAAACTTTATTAGACAAGGCATCCAAGTCAGCCATCATGTGGTGAAACTAGGATTAGCATTGTGCATTTGGCGACGAAGTTCTCCCAGGAAGTCCTGCTGTGACACACAAGAGGAAGAAGCACTCAGCTGGGTGCATAACCTGAAACAAAATGTGATGCCAAGGTAAGGGAAAGTCATTACCTGTTGAGGATGTCTAAACTGCTGATGAGTCCACACTGACGCCCCACTTGAATACATAACTGGCTTGTCTGAAATCGTAAAGTAAAAGCCAGACTTCATCCCATGCTTAACAGTTCTTATGCAGCACAATTTATTATTGATTGTATTTATCAACAGCAGTGATAAAATGGTAAAACAAGGGATCCCAATTCCCAAAAGCAACATAGAAACAAAAATAGTAAACGCCACTGTTTAAAGGATGATGCTTCAACTTGAAATGCATCAACAGGACAACAAAATGTTAATAAAAATCATAAACAAAAGACAGAATTACCGATACAGCGTGTGGTGGAGATGTTCAGGAGAAGAAAAAACCCTTTAAGCACTGCTAACTAGTGTATAAGGTAAGAAAACACTTTTTAGTTGCTTGATTATAACAAAACACTCATAAGCATCTCATAGATCACTCATTTCATATCTAATCATCAATTAGAAGACACAAGATTTATCCAATTGGTAATAAACAATTTTTCAATTAGATGCTACAAAATAATATGCATATTTATTACATGAGCAGGATTTTGAGCTACTTTGGTTTATATGATACAAGCAATCAGTCCGAATAATTTCATATATATAGTTTCAGTGATGACCTCAATTTAATACATTGAGAACTTCTTAGACATACAAAACAAGTTTCAGTTTCATAGTCATCAAATACTATAAACAAAGTTTGCAAGTGTTCATAAAATGGAAAAAATATAATCTTTTATGGTTGTGCACTAACCAGATGAATCTTTGGGATTATTGTAGGACTGCATTGCAGCTGTCCAACCTGAAAACATAAATTTATGATCAACAAAGATAACAGGCAATGTTAACCACGGATATGGGCAAAACATAAAGGGCTTGTAAGTAATGAACAAACTCCAGCCTCACCCACCCATCCCTTTCTCTTCACAATCCAATAAACTTAATGTGTTGCGCAGAGCTGAATGGTTAAAATGCTGAGGACAATAAAACCCTAATGAAACAAAAGGCATGCAACCATGTAGACATAGAACTAAAGGGAAAACACGCATTCATAATAAGCAGAACAAATTAGGAGAATGTTGACATTGCCTTAGACTTGACAATTGAAAATAATTCGTTATGGAAACAGATAGACTGAACATTGACCAATGAATATTCTGTACAAAGGTAGTTACATAATATATAGATTAATCCAAGCTTTCCTTTTATCAATGTCACTGCTATACTATTCTTCCAACAAGTCTGCAACAAAAAGTCTCTACTATGATTGTGCATTTTTGCCATTGGTGCATATGTCTCTTGATACTCAATGCTAAATTTTCGAGTATACTTCATAGTGTAGATCTATTTGCACCCATCTGGACTTCTATATCAAGTTTTTCACAGTATTCCATGTTCTACTTTTGTTCAATGCACACATCTCTTCATTGGTGACTCAAACCCAATTTTCTTCCCATCAATGCTTCTTCTTTTGTTAGGATTCCTAGAATCTACAGAGGGGTTGAAACTACGGTATTGCAAATAAGATTTTCTCAAGGCTATTCCATAGGTAAGCCGACTGAGTTGGGATTTAAAGATCCAAGGTATTGGATGCAAGACAAGAAGAATCACTTCCTTCGATATGTACCCCAAGGCTAGACAATTTGGTTTGATGTGGAACTAGTTTAGGTTTCTGATAAGCACCAAATCACTAGGGAAACTTCCCTAAAAGTTGCTATGAACCTAAGATTGACTCATAGTCTTAGGCACAAAAGAATCTTTCTTGCAACCTATAGTGAAATTAAGAAGCAAAGTCATCCTTGACAAAAGTTCTCCTAGTCTAACACAAGTTTTTTTTAAAATAATTAATCAAGATAATATTCTAATTAGATTTTCCCTTTAAAAGCCTACAAAATATCTCTAATTGAGATAAAATATCTAACAATTATCCTAATTGATAAAACAAACAATAAAGAGATCCCTATCTATTAGGATCAAAACTACCAATTATGCAAATAAAAATAATAATGCTAAGGATCTAAAATCAAAGATCTTGATTTGCAAATCTTATTGATATTTGATTTTCACATCTTATTGATATGAGGAAACAAAATAAGCTAAAGTAGTTCATGATTTTAGTAAGAGATACGGTAGTAATCCTAATAGTGGTCCACCTCATTACTCCTTGCCTCGATTTTCGACTAGGTCCTCCAGCGCAAGATAAATTGTCTAAAGTTGAACAAGAGGTTCCCTGCAACTGGGTTACCATCTTCTCAGGTACTTGAATTCAAAACAACCTTTTAGATTTATCCCCCACTACTTAAACTTCATCACAATTGTAACACATGCCCTTTAGCTCTTCTTTCAGTCATTCTTCCCCTTATTACTATGATACTATCTCCATCTAGCTTATTTATGGGCTCCTCGTTAGTTCCTAACTTGTTTGAGTGGCGGTAAAAGAAGCACAATTGAAGAATTTTCCCATAGAATGTCATGGTGTTAGCGCTGCTTTGCTTGCACAATTCTAATACTTTGACCATATTCATCTCAATGCCAAGCCTACCTAGTTTGCTGAAGTTCAATATCAATCCTTAACTCTTCTATCAAACTAGCAGTAAAAAGATCCAGTTGTTGGTAAGGTCTAAGATTGCAGGTATAGGCTAGCAAGGATTGAATTGGACATTGATAATCTTCTAGAGAACCCAAGTACTTCAAATGGGTCAGTTCACCATGAAATTTATTACTGAAAGGTGCAAATTGTATAAGATAACATTGCTTGAAGTGAATCCAATCCAGTTCTGACTCCTCTTATTTCATCTAGTAAAACCATAATTGCACTTCTCCTAAGACATGAAATGCATTCAATCCCACCTTGTCTCCTTTAGCAATTTGTTAAAAGTCAATCGCAGTGTTACAACCATCCTAAGGATCTTTGGTGTCATCATAAGTGGGAAATTCCATTTTAGGCTATCATGGAACCATGGATCCCACGCTGTGATTCATTTCTATTTTTGAACCTCTGATATGTCCTTAATTACCATTGTTTGTTTCTTCATTAGCATGTTGCCTAACATACGGGTACTCCATGAAGTCATCTAACTTTGCTGCTAAATTCCCTCTGTCAATTAACATAGCTCTAATACAAAGTAGTTATGAACATTCAATTATGATCGAGTCATGGATCTTGATGCAGAATCCTACTTGCAACCTATGGTAAAAGTAGGGGAGCAAACATATCCGTGACTGAGTTACTCTAAACTAACACAACTTTTTCTGAAAATAACTAGTGATAATATTCCAGTTTCACAATCAACTTTCATTCTTTGACTTCAATACTGTGTTCCTATTGCTCCTAGATGGATGGTGATTGTGTGTGTAAAAACTTTTACTTGTTATTTATCATGTCATGAATTTCTTTAATTTTGGATTTTGTTTTATCATGACATGATATACATGTCTGCTCAGTAAAAGGAAATTAGGAAACATAGTAGTACAATAGTAAGAATAATAACACAACAAAAATTATTCTCAACAGAGGTAGGAAATTTGATGACAAAATGAATGCCTTAAATGATATGAATGTGATAATTGATCTGAGGACTAGTGTATACAAGGGTCTGAATTCTCTCCTAATGACACTTCCTGGTTTTTGACAGACCTAAAGGCTGTGCCGACTCTCAGTTTTCTTGCATACACAATATCCTCCTTACTCCCTCTATCACCTCTTTTTACATTATTTCCTACTTCCTGTTGGCCTAACTGCTACTAGCAACCTTGCACTTAGTTATTCACTAAATTCTCCTGACTATAATTGCTCAACCTGCTTTTACTGAGGATGAGTCTGAAACAAATCAATGGAATGCAAACTAACAGTTCTGGACTCCAACAGGAATAGGTGAACATAAACCAGATTAGATAAAACTAAAAGAGGGCCTTAGGCATCCCCATTCCACCAACAAGCTCATTGAAACCAAACCATATGTTTCATATGCCCCAAAAATCTGCAGATGTCAAACCGATGCTTACTAATTGAAAGCAATTGTCATTTGCCACGGACAGACTAACAGCAACGTTTCTAGTAAGATTATAAGAAAATATCAGAGTGAAAGAATATTCAGTTTCTCAATATATGCAAGTTCTTCAAGCAAAGTTTGGGATACACTTACGATCATTGAGAAGCTGGGAAGCTGCACTGCAACTACACCCTTCTAAAGTTATGAATCTTGAATAGTGGTTTTCGTTAAGAAGATTACTGCTACCAGCATCTCCGTGATCTGGAATGTGAACACTTCTTGAAGAAGCAACTTGATTCTTTTCTAACTCACTCCCAATACTGTTTGTCCGATCAAGACGATCTACATAAGTTAATTAAAACCAAACAACTAGAAATTAGAAACAAACCAACTAAAATGGGGACTAACAGAAAATGTGCCTAAAGCTTTTGCCATTGCTCAGTTTGAATTATGCAAATGAGATTAGTGGTTTGTCATTAAGGAAGGCCACTGAAAAAAATATTATATTTTTCTTTCCTTAATTTTTGTTCTAGTCACTGTAAATAGTAAGTACCTTAATTGAGAACATAGCACTAAAATTAAAAAAGTAAAGTTCGGTAGCACCTTGAGTAAGTATAGAGACTTCCTCTCAACTTCAACAATTTAACCATATATGTTTTGCAAACCAATGGTAACTGACAGTTATTCTCATGTGATATTTCTTTTAAATCCTCACCCATAAGACAACGCCTGAAGGATGAAGCCAACACTGGTGTCATTAGTCCATTGTCAACAGGGAGGGATGTGTGGGGTGATTCAGTTTATATTTGGCCTTTTCAAAATTAATTTCTATCTAGCCTTTAGATTTTTCAAGCAAAACAATGTTTGATTGACAATATTTTGATATACAGAAGAAAATCATTAGTGTTTGATGTTATTTTATAAACACAATAAAATTAAGAGTTTAAAAGGAGTGAACAAGGCTTAAGCCTGCTCTTTTTCTTTGTATAAACTCGTATAACTTCATGCATATGTAGGGTGAGCAAAGCTAACTTCAATATATCGTGTTGTGTCTGACATATATTCATTTCCTCACCCTGCAGTCTGTCCCCATTTCAATGTCGCACCTTGTTGTTCAAACTTTGTCCAATTTCCTCCTGAGATTCATTCCATTACCATACAACCAACCTATTCCATTTTTTATATCTTTTTTTCACAGAATGACGATGTGTGAGGGGTAAGGGGTGCATGTATGTGCGAAAAGGGGTAAAATGTGTCATTTTTATTGTTAGCTTCCTCAAAATGACTAGTTTTATGCTTACACTTCCATGAGCTGAAGATGGATATGTTAGGGAATAAAGTTGAAACTACAGGATGGTATTTGAAATCAGGAAAAATCCCAAACTAGGAACACTGGATTTAACTTAAGTACTTCCCATTTTATAGACAAAAGATAAACAGTAAAAGGGAAGTAATTGAGCTATAGCAAATGAAATTTGCAGCCCAAACATGACGTGTGCAACTAATAAGGAAGGGATCGAGTTGAGGAGTAAAATAAAGACGCAGACTAGTGGTCATTGGGCAAAAAGGGACTATATCTATACCTCTTTGACATTACTAAATACCCATTTGGAATTGCAGTAATAAATAAGACAAGGCATGTGATTGAGACATCGAAATAGATATAAAAGGATCAATTGATTGGAAGAAAAACAGGAGTGAACTGACCAGATGATTTGCGCCTGTTGGAAGAACGGTTCCTGCAAAAGAAGGAATGGGAAATATTAGGAATTGAAAAGGAAAGTGGGTAACGTAATTGAAGTAATAAATAATATAATTAATAATAGAAAATACCTCTGGTTGGGAGGAGCATAGCGCTTGACGACTGGGGCGGTTTCCGTCGCCGGAACAGCCTGAAGATTCTCCAGCATCTTTCTCTAACTGCTTCTACTACTTCCTCGTCTTCCACAGAAGACAGAGAGAAAGAGAAAGAGAAGAGTTGAATTAGAATTCAAAGAGAGAGAAAGCACATTCCTCTTACCATAAACTTATATATCGTCACTAATTCATAATTAAGATGTGCCTGGATCGGGTATTCGGGTCGACCCACGCCTATGTTAAACAATGCGATTTATCAACACGTGCGGATGCTTAATTGCTTCGTAAATAAATTTTAACTAATCAAAATTTCCAAATAAGTTTAGATAATTTTATGTTTAGATCCATTATACATAAATAATAGCAAAATTTAAAGTCGAATAATGTGTTAAACAATTTCACATTATCATGATATTTTTGTTTTCATGTTTAATGGGTGAAGTGATACTTTATTAAGTACATTAATATTAAATTATCACTTAAAAATTGCAAACAAATCCTTTCATTTATTTTTCAATTCTTCTTTTTTTCTCTCTCAATTATTTTTTTCTATATCCCTTGTCTCTAATTTTTTTTCTATAAATCTTATTTTTTATAAAATCGGATCATACCTTTATCGAGTTAATGGTATTTTTAATTAATTATATTTTTAAATAGAAAAAATTTATGTGTATTTTAATTTTTGTTTCTTAATCTGTTATAAATTTGTGTGAAATTAGATAAAAGTGATTCTTTCATATTTGTTAAGCTTATGTTTTTTTGGGAATTAATTGATAATTGGAATTGAAACTAAAATCTTTTTATTAGAAAAACTGTACTGATACAATACAAGCAATGTTATTTATAGCTGTTAAAAACAGAATGAATTAAAAACATTCTGATAACAGAAATATGTAGCTTTAAGTTTTGGGTAGTTAGAGTTAACAACCTAACTCTTCTATTTAGCTTATTTCAACACTCTTCTTAAGCTAAATTAGTTCTTCAAATCTGTCTAGTCTAAGTGGTTTGGTGAAAATATCACTCACTTGCTCCTTGGTGTTGTAATGCTTCACTTCTAACTTTTATTTTCCAACTTGTTCCCTTAAGAAATGGAACTGGAACTTGGTCTCTATGGGTTTACTCCTCCCATGTGAGATTGGATTCTTTGCAAGGTTGATGGCTGATTGGTTGTCCACACACAGTTGCACAGGCTTCACATGATCAGCTTCAAATCATCAAGCACAAAATCAAGCCAAACACATTCACAAGCTGCCTCTGCTGCAACTATATACTCTGCCTCACAAGATGAGAGAGCAACTACAGTTTGCTTCTTAGAACACCAAGAAATTGGTGCTTTCAGATATTTGAAAAAATATCCATAGGTGCTCTTCCTTCCCACTTTATCACCACACCAATC
>Ga0123342_1007617_pt1 | contig 14181 bp, 6 predicted proteins | sample Turbeawhitnodule_FD_89960 | JGI IMG/M metagenome (GOLD analysis project Ga0123342, IMG submission 89960) | Root nodule microbial communities of legume samples collected from Mexico - Turtle bean Mexico white nodule | ecosystem: Host-associated > Plants > Roots > Nodule | place: Mexico: Nepantla...
ATATTTCAATTTAAAAATATTTGAATCTCTTTGAATATTTGTTATCGCTAAAGCCAAAAACATTTTGAATAAACATATATAGACTTTGCTTATGTAATATATGGAAAGCGTATATTTAAAAATTTAAATTATACTTTTAGATAAAAATTCATTTGTAATTTATTTTATTATATTTAAATTTTTATTATTTATCACCTACTTTTTTATATATACACCTCCTAAAAGTAATGGGAATTTTCAACTGTTGAAAATAGTGAATGTTTTCAAATTGTCGAAAATAGCGGGGGTTTTAAACCGCCGGAAATAACGGGTGTTTTTAAACCGCCAAAAATAGCGGGGGTTTTAAATTGTCGAGAATGGTGGAGTTTTCAAAACTGTCGGAGATAGTGGGGGTTTCAAAACCGCTGGGAATTGCGGGGTTTTTGAAAACCGCCGGGAATAACAGGGGTTTTCAGAACCACCGGGAATAGCGACGCTGGATCTTTCAGGGGAAAGGCAAACCGCGAGTAATGCACTTAACGGGGGTTAAAACCGCTGGTAACGTCAAATATAACCCCTGTTAAAAATAATTTTTTTTTTAGTGTATATTTATTACATCTATTTAACACCTACATGTAATAATAATAAAAGTACTTATTACATCTATTTAATCCCTACATTAATAAAAATAGTTATTAGATGGGACTGTAGATTTTGAAGAGTAGTATTATTATAAATTAACATCCAAAAAAATATAAAACACATGCACTTGATAAACCATTCTAATAATATAATAATATTATAAATTAAAAAATAACATAAATATAATTAAAATATTAGTTTATTAAGGTGTAAAGTGTATCTTTTATATTTTATATTAACACCCTATCTCTTATTACAATAAAAGGGTTATGAGTATGTTACATTGTTATGGGTTGATAAACCTTTTATTTATATAACTATCTTATAAAATTTTTATTTATTTTTTATTAAATGATTTAATATGTTTTTAATAAATATCTCATCAAACATTTTATAAGATTGTGAGTTGATGTGAAACTATTTTATTTTTTTCTTAAGATATTTAATTAAAATATAAATTAAATTATTTAGAAAAAAATTATAATAGAAAGATGGTTATACAAAATAAGATGGTTGAAAGATAACATTTATCTAATTAATTGTCAATAAAGATCTTCAACAAAAATGAATGAAGGATTTGACCTATCATATTACTTTGTTTATGTAATTTCTAAAGCACTGCTCTGCATTTGTTGGAACCTTCAGTTAGTGACTTAACAAGAAAAAAGAGAGAGTAAAAAAAACTCTAACAGTACCATGCACTGCTCAGTTTCAGATTGACAAGCAGAGGATGAAAAAAAGAGTTACACAGGAAACGATATATATGGATGAATCCACAACGACGAAGAATTTTACAATTTAGTTGGATTAACGAGGAGTTTGTTGACGGCGATGGCAATGTTGCAAAGCTTGCGGAAGATGGCGCTCTTAACAGAGAGAACGTCATCATCTCCGGGGATGGAGGCGTCGCAGGTGTCGATGGCAGCCAATGCAGCTTTGAGCCAAAGTTGTGCATCAACTTCAGAATCGACCATCAAGGCAGCGATGGTGTCCTCCAGTTGGCTCTCTGCGTCCAAGATGTTCTCCTTGCAGTCAGCCAAACCTTGTTGGACATCAGGGTCTAGGTTGTCGTCGTCAATGAGTATTTTGGCGTCGGTGAGGATGTCAGAAGCGTTTGTGGCAGCAAACCTAAGAGAAATGATTGCCAAGTCTTTGAGGTTTGCGTTAGGGCTTTTGACTGGATCGGAAGAGAGGACCTGAACGCAGATGTCTCTGCTTGGGGACAATGTGCATACCTTGTCGATCAAACTCTTTCCTCTTAATGTTACCTCACCAATTAGTGGATTCGTTCCTTTTAGTATTTCCAGTGCAGTTGTCTGGTGTGCCATTACAGCTACGCATAGAACCAACATCCAGAAGAGTTTTGTAGAGTGTTCCATTTTTGTATTCGGAAACCAAAGTTTAAGGTTTTATTTTCTTCTGGGAATTGGTGTTCTATGCCGCACACCAGGACGAGGAATTATTGAGCCCTTAAGGAGGGATTTATAGTGGTCGAGTAGCACTCCTCTCCATTCATTTTTTTTAACACCTAATTAAGGATTCCAGTTTTCAATGCTTAATTTTAGAACTATACCAAAGTATTACCAACCAACCTTACCTATTTTTTTTTTTTCAGGTTACATGACTTTTCTTTTTCTTCCTTCTTTTTCTCTCTTTTTGGATTCAATCAACCTTTAAAACTACATGTTAAATGGTTACTTCAAATTCTCTCTCGCTATAATTGGTTACGTCAAACCAAACATTTGTCATAAACTCCTAGCCTGAGACAAATTAACGGAAGAAATTATTAAAAATATATAACTACTCTTTCTTAGAATAAAATTTAAATTATCTCATTGCACGATATGCTTTACTCAATTTTTTAAAATTTTTTATATTGAAACTATGGTTAATTCGTATTGAAAAAAATATTATCAAAATGTATTTTACGTAACTATTTCCTCAAACATATAAATGTCATATTCTCTTGTTATGTTAAAATGTTAACATTTATATAAAATATTTCATCCTTCTTTATTTCACACACACTTTGTGAAAATAATATCATTTATAAAATTTATTCTAAAATAAATTTAATTGATACATTTAGATGGATATATTTTTAAAAAAATTATAATAAAAATATATCATATAGAGGAAGCGGCTATACACTTACAGAGATTGGTGTCTTATGTGTGTTTCTCTATCCTTCTTAAATAGTATGCAAGCCAGCAACTATATCCACATTCCATGGTGGAGATGCCATTTTTTTATGGAGAAGATCGTGGACAAGATGATAGAGAAGATCGTGGAGAAAGTAACTACTTTAAATTTGTTTTAGGCCAACTAGAAGATGTTGAAGCAGAATGTATGAGTAGAAGTATAAGAAAACCAAAAGCTTAAGAGTTTATGACAAATGCTTGATTTGACGTAACCATTTATACTGAGATATATAATTTGGCGTAACCGTTTAACATGTAGAGGTTGATTGATAAGTGTTATAATTCAGTAATATTTCATACATAAAGATGGACATTTATGGACTTTAATTGATAAAAAAGTTGTAATTCAACCTCTAATTTAGGAAATTGAACATTTTTACATATTTTTGAATTATAAGATAAATATGAATGATTTATTTCCAAATTTGTATTAATTTCAGGAATTGACAAGTTAAAGACAAGATGAAAAGACAAAGTTGGAACATTGAAAACTCGTCCAAACTTTCTCAAACTCGCCTAAGCAAAATCACTCCAGAAGAACTCACCCAAGGCTCGCTTAAGCGAGTTCACTTCAGTGAAGTTGAGTTTTTTCTCGTGAAACTCGCATAAGGAAACAATATCTCGCTTGAGTGAGATGTCACTTAACCCAAGCCCAATTAGGATAAATAGAAGGCGTGAGGCATAACCCTAGACATCATTGAGAGGATATTGAGAGGTAGAAAATCCTAGAGGAGGCAATCGTCAAGAAGAGACATATTGAATCTTCTTTTCTTGTTTTTCATGCTTGTAATGGTCAATATGAGTGGATAATTCCTCCCTTTGGGATTTGGAGCAATTTGTTCAAACTCTTATGTATTGAGGTGATATTTATTTATAATATTTTATTCTTGATTGATGATTGGTATTGTCATTTTATTATTAAAGTTTGAATTTTTATTCATGATTTTGATCCTTAGATTTGACTGAAAAGTACTTCTAAACATCTGACCTAAATGATAACGTTTAAATTATTTGAATGCTAGGAATATATTTCAAATGTAAATTGCTTTATAAAATTTGTTTGTAATGATAAAAGATTTTTTTTTATAAATATGTGAAAAATTGATATTTAGGAGTCATTCTTAATAACTTTGTGTGTGAGAAATCGATACGAATGATTTTAATATGTGCATCATTGTCAATTAAGATGGTATGTTATATGTTTTTATTCATTAAGAATACAAACGAGTGAGAAGGATGAACCTCAATCCTAATTTTTCCAATTGACTCATCCAAATCTTTTACTTTTCTTTTATTCAATTTCTTACAAATTCATGATACAAACAACTTTTCAAACAAACTTTTACACATTTATTTATATTTAGTGAATGTTATACTTAAGATTTTAGAACTGTTCCTTGTGGTATAGTTTCTGGATGCTTGTTTTGTTTGGTTACCTTGAAGATATATGTGGGTGTTAGCTACATGTGTTGGTTGGTTCTTGTATAAGGGTTGAGACTTCCCTAAAGTGATCCTCTTAATTAATTTTATTATCTGTTGATGAAAAAACTAATTAGATACCAGTTTATAAACTATTTATTAATAATATAAACTACTTTAGATATTAATAATTTTTTTAGTTTCTAAAATAATATCTAATTTAATTAATATAGTGACTAATTATTTTTTGTTTCTAAAATTAGTCATTATTTAATGATTTTCTTATGATAAAAATTATTTAAAATTTTAAAATAATTTACATACCACACTCTTATATAATAATAAATTACATTACTAACCATTAATTATACTTTCAATCCTTTGATTTTCAATTTGTACTCGAGGTATTTCACATATTACCCAATATTATGAATAATAAAATTTATTCACAATAAGCAAAACATATTATTATCACAATCACATGACTTTAACACGAATGGAAGAGTAAACAATTATATGGTAATAAAATTTGTTATTAAATTTAGAAGGTGGTATTTTTCCAACACGTTATCTCTTTATTAATATCATTTACCAATATTATTAATTGTAAATTTTGTTGTTTTTTTTAACGAGCTGAAAGGAATGTCATGGTAAACTATTTTTTTAAAGATATTTAATTAAAATATTTCAACCAAAAATTATAATAGAAATGATTATATAAAATAACACGGTTTCTTGCAACCTTTATCTAATTACTTGTCAATAAAGATCTTCCACAAAATTGAATGAAGGATTCAACCTATCATTACTTTGTTTGTGTAAGCTTAAAGCACTGCTCTGCATGCATTTGTCGAAGTCCTCAATTAGTGACTTAACAAAAAACAAGAGAGAGAAAACTCTTACAGCAACATGCACTGTTCAGTTTGAGATTGACAAGCAGAGGAGATGACAAAAAGAGTTACATAGGAAACGATATGCATGGATGGATCCACAACGGCGAAGGTTTTTACAATATAGTTGGATTAACGAGGACCTTGTTGACGGTGATGGCAATGTTGCAGAGCTTGCGGAAGATGGCGCTCTTAACAGAGAGAACGTCATCATCTCCGGGGATGGAGTCATCGCAGGTGTCGATGGCAGCCAAGGCAGCCTTGAGCCAAAGTTGTGCATCAGCTTCAGAATCAACCATCAAGGCAGCGATGGTGTCCTCCAGTTGGCTCTCTGCGTCCAAGATGTTCTCCTTGCAGTCAGCCAAACCTTGTTGGACATCAGGGTCTAGGTTGTCATCGTCAATGAGATTTTTGGCGTCGGTGAGGATGTCTGAAGCGTTTGTGGCAGCAAACCGGAGGGAAATGATTGTCAAGTCTTTGAGGTTTGCGTTAGGGCTTTTGGCTGGGTCGGAAGAGAGGACCTGAATGCAGAGGTCTCTGGTTGGGGACAATGTGCATACCTTGTTGATCAGATTCTTTCCTGTTAGTGTTTCCTTGCCGATTGGTGGATTTACTCCTTTTAGTATGTCCAGTGCAGTTGTCTGGTGTGCCATTACAGCTACGCATAGAACCAACACCCAGAAGAGTTTTGTAGAGTGTTCCATTTTTGTATTCGGAAACCAAAGTTTAAGGTTTTATTTTCTTCTGGGATTCTGTGTTCTATGTCGCAGACCAGGACGAGGAATCACTGGACCCTTAGGAAGGGATTTATAGTGGTTGAGTATAACTCTTCTCCATTCATTTTTCAACATCTAATTAAGGATTAGTTTTCAATGCTTAATTTTAGAACTATACCAAAGTATTAACAACCAACTCTACCTAATTTTAGTTTTAGGTTATTTGGCACTCATTTTCTTCCTTCTTTTTCTCTCTTTTTGGCTTCGAACAAACTCCGAAATTACATCTTAAATGGTTAGTCAAACCAAGCATTTATCATCACCTCCTCAACTTTTTTTTCGTCTTCTACTTGTACATTTTGCTTCAATATATTTTCTAGCTGGCCTAAAATACATTTGAAATAGTTACTTTCTTCAAAATTAACTGAAGAAATTATTAAAGATATATAAATACTCTTTCTTACAATAAAACTTATATTCTCTCATTGCATGATATGCTTTACTATTTTTTTAATTTTATATTGAAACTTTGTTAAATTCGTATTGAAGGAGTATTATCGAAATGTATTTTACGTAACTATCTCCTCAAACATATAAATGTCATATTCCATTGTTATGTTAAAATGCTAACATATATAAAATATTTTATCTTTCTTTCACACACACTTGATGAAAAGAGTCATTTATAAAATTTATTCTAAAATAAATTTAATTGATACATTTAGATGGATATATTTTAAAAAAATTATAATAAAAGTATATCATATATTTAATTTTAATTGATATTACTTTATATGTTTTTAATATGATAAATACGTACAAAAACCATCAATAAACATATTTAATTGACGGATTTTTTATTATAACCGTTTTTTTTACACAATTTTTTTCCATTCTATCCTTATATAATATATATAAGTTTATTAATAAAAAAATATTTTATCATTTCATATGAATTACTTAAAAAATAAATTTATTTTTTAATTTTTTAAATTAATATTAATGTACAGTTTTTATATGATTTCCTTAATCTTTCCTTAATTCTTTATTTTGAGGCAACAAAAGAGCATACTCTCACACATTTTCATACCAAATCTCACATATAAAATAAAATAATATCTACTTTCAATCACTCTCTCTGCACTTTATTTTTTGTTTTTCAATTTTGACTCATCCAAAATTATTTTTATATGCATTTTACATTTCTATTATCGTGAAAATTGAGTGAAAAAATAATAGGTGTATACAATGGCGAAGTGTTTCCACTATAGTGACTATGATAATGTTTATTTTTTTGTCTTTTATCTCTATCATTTTTAATGTCCGATAGAAAATTGTATTTTTTTAATGTTCTTTACAAGTTAAAATATACAAAAACAAATTTCATTTCAGCGACTACGTTTTTTAGTTACTAAAACATTATAAATGCTAAAAATGTAATCATGTTAAATTAACTCCAGTACCTGATCTAGTAAAGAGTACTAAAAAAATAAAAATAAAAATAAAACATACGTCAGGCAGGATCCAACGCAAAAGTATGATGAAAATATGCAAAATTCGAAGTCATTATGCAATTAAATATATAATTAGTGGTCCTTTGATATATCATTACTAATATTTTCTACTATATTATTTATATGATCTCCTCTTATAGTAGAATTAAAAGTAAAATAAGTTTTATTTACTCATCTTGTTAATACATGGGGATCACTTTATTGCTCATGATGATTTTTTATTAATTGATCCATCTTTCAAATTGTGGAATCAAATGCATACTTACAAAAATATGATTCCAAGGCATCTTCACTAGTTCTTTTATCTCATCAATTAAAATTCCTGAGAGGCTTCTCCAAAATATAACATACCATTAATGATCCAGCCTCTTCCTTGACCATCATATCAACCATTAATCTTCAAAAAAAAAAAATCTCTTACATTGCAAAATTAATACCAAAAAGCAAGGCAGGATTACCAAGACTATATTTTTAGAAAAAAAAATACATAAACAACTATTTTCTTTATCGATAAGAATAAATAAATAAATATGGATCACTTTAGAATGGTTTAGAACCTTATACATAATCATACATTCATAAAAATAAATAAATAAATATAAATCACTTTAGAATGGTTTAGAACCTTATACATAACCATACAATAAATGTATGGAAAATTTAAAATTCCATCTATTGTCTTATTTTTAAGAAATATCTTCCCATTGTTTTCATAACATATACAAACCTAACAAGAATCATAATAAAATATCTCTTATAAACCTTAACGAACTGACACCCCACACATGATTGCCATGATTTTGAGTTTCAAAAAAATAGACGAGAAATTAAAGTAGTTTGATCCTTCTTTTTACAAGAAAGAAAATTTATCTTAGAGCATAAAAGAGAATAATGTAAAAGATACAAGAGAAGCGTTAGCAACACTCTTAAAGTATTACCGTGTGTGTTGTTATCGTTTTTCAAGATATAAACATGTTTATTAATAGCTTTCAAATGAAAATGGATCTCATACATACAACTATATTTGAAACAGAACTAGTATACGAAAGAACAAGATATCATTTTTAGCAGTTCAGGCTTCAAAAAGAGAAAACAAGAGAATTATGATAGAATACAAAAAACATCCATTCCATGGCTTTATAGAATATAAGAAAATATCATTAATAACATCTTTTTTTTTTAGCAATAAATAAATAAAATAAAATAAAACATTTGAAGGGTATTTCAATCCTTATACATAATGTTCAAAATCCCTTACCTAAGGCCAAGGACCAAGAACAAATCCTGCCACACAATACCTTTCAATCTCTGAATCAAACAATGCACACAAACTACACAATGGGCCAGAAAATACAAGCCCCAAAACACCAAACCGACCAGTCCAACATAACCACATACACACCTAACAAAAAACCTACAAAATCCTTCCACCCAAAAGAACCAAAGTAAAACAATGCAAAGAAAAGAAAACAACAAACTTCAATCCTTCATAATCCCGGTAACTGACTCAAGAACCTGTGACAAACATCAAACCCCTTTATTGGCCAAAGACCAATGTTAGTAGCACCCAGCCCAAACAACAAAAGATAAAAGATATGCAACAAGAAATAAACCATACATGTCGATCCCTCAGGAACTCCTTAGAATTACTAACAGCCCCTCGCAGTTCTTTCCAATCGTCGTATTTAGACTCAATGATCTCTTTCCACATCTCTACAGACTGAATACGCCAAATCCATTTCCCTAAAAGCGCATCATTAAAAAGTCTTATATCTTTTATACCCAAACCACCTTTCTCTCTAGAATTGCACACCTTCTCCCACGCCACCCAAGCAACCTTCTTGCCATCCTTCCCCAAACCCCAAAGGAAATTCTGTATTTTCTTAATAGAGAGAACCACAGACAATGTCATCTTGAAAAAAGACATATAGAACAAAGGAATATTAGAAATAACTGACCTCAACAAACAAACTCTACCAGCCATAGATAAAAACTTCTCTTTCCATCTATCCAATCTTTGCCGAATCTTAGCGACCACATTATCCCTGAAGCGCACTCTCCATTGATTTTCGCCCACCTCCAAACCCAAATACTTGAAAGGGACATTTGTAATCTCGCAATGTAAAACAGACGAGTAATGTTGCAATTGAGATTGACTTATACCCACCCCTCCAATCTTGCTCTTTGAGAAATAGACCCTGAGTCCAGAGGCCAATTCGAAGCCGTATAATATAGATTTGATCACCATTATGTTTTGTGGGCAAACCTTACAAAAGAAGAGAGTTTCATCCGTAAAGTGCAGCATATTGACCTTTACTCTTTTAGACCCAACCTCCACACTCTGCAACAGATCCTTGGCAACTGCTTGCCTGACTAGACCTGCCATTCCTTCAGCCACTATAAGGAACAAAAAAGGAGCAAGAGGATCCCCCTGTCTAAGACCCTTCCCGGGTTTGAACTCCTCTGTTGGACTCCCGTTTACAAGGATGGACACTGAAGTATACTCTAGACACGCTTTTATCCATCTAATCCATTTACCCCCAAACCCAAGCCGGTCTAGCATATAATAAAGAAAATCCAATCGCACTGAATCATACGCTTTTTCATAGTTTACCTTTAGGAATAAGCATGAGGATTTCTTCCTTTTGACTTCCTCTAGGGTCTCATTTGCTATCAACACACTATCCAAAAGGCCCCTCCCCTCAAAGAAAGCTGCTTGTCTATCATCAATGACCCCAGTAACACTCTTTTAAGTCTCTTTGACAGCAACTTGGCCACAATTTTATATATGCACCCTACCAAAGATATCGGTCTGCACTCATTTAAGTTTGAAGGATTACTTACCTTAGGGATAAGGGCAATGAAGGACGCATTTAGTCCAGAATTCTCAAAGTTTTGAATTGCCCTAACGAAATCTGACTTTACAATATCCCAGCTAATCTTTATAAACTCAAAATTATATCCATCAGGTCGTCCTGGGCTTTTCGCCCCTTCGCAGTCCCAAATTGCCTCCTTAATCTCCTCTTCAGAGAAAGCCTTCAAAATATTTACATTATCCTCCTCCGAAATGCGCTTAAAGGGAACATTGTCTAATCTAACCTGAAGATTTTCCCCCTCCATGAATCTAGCCTCAAAGAAGTCCTTCACGCTTGCATCTCATGAAGTATTTTTGGAAAGAGATAATTTTCAATCATATGTTCTCACTTTTCAGGCACATAGACAGCAAGATATCTGAATAAAGGGCGCAACAACATTTGTAAATAAAGATGAATATTTCAATGTGTCTGAAACCAGTTTAAAGAGGAAAAAAGAGACAAACAGAAGCACAAGCAATTTAACTTTACAGTGTAAATCAATTGAACCAAATAAAGATAAAATTCAAACAAATTAATCGGAACAAAAAGAAACCCTAAATTACAAGATAACATAATGAAATATACTAACCTTTGTTGACCAAACAAGAAACGATCGAAAGATGTAGAGTGAGAGAGAGGAGCAATAGCCTTGCCAGATTCACAGTTAAGGCCTACTGAAATTGAGAGTAATGCGCCAGAAATAGATTGGAGAATGGAAATAATTTCAATGTGACACCGTCTAAGAAGGAAGGAGGTTAGGGTTTAAGATGGTAAGGGGTCAAGGTCAAGGTCAAGGTCAAGTAGTGCAGGGTTCAAGCTCACTGGTTGTGTGGCATTGTGTAAGTTGGAGCAGGGTATACAAAATTTAGGGGTTTAAGGAGACAAGGCTAAATATGTCTCAATTTGAAAAAAAAATGGAATCATGTTTAGCGAACCGACACATATTGTTTCACTAAAAAACACACTTAATTCAATAGCAAATTTAGTGTTTGAAATCAACAAAATTATTTAGCGATCGATATCAAAATTGCCACTAAAATAATTTTTTTTTATCGCTATTTCAATCACCAATAATATTATTCTTATTTTACTTTATATAACCATTGATTTAGTGATGTCATTGCTACTTCCATTTTCTGTAGTTATTTTGATCGTTCTTTCGCTTATTAAAGAAACATATATTACTAAGTATCTATTTAGTTGTAGTTTTGATTACTAAGTTGTTGTATATATCAATCGATCTCTCCTTTAGTCATAATTTGCAATTTATTTATTTTGATTACTAAATTTGATCATTAAAAAGTTTTTTTTTCTGGTAAATAGTTTTAAGTATATAATTTAAAAGAATTAATTATATATTAACTATAATAATTTTAATAATATTATAGCATTTAGCAATATTATTATAACTATATAATAATAATATGTTATTATAATTGTAATAATATTGCTAATATTATTTTTATTATTATAACTATTAGATCTAATTTTTATTATATTTTTTATAAATATTAACTAATAAATACTTTTATTAGAATATATTATTGTAAAAATAAAATTAATATTAACAAAATTATTATTTTTATAAAAATAAAAATATTATTACTAATTATTATAACTAATACTATTAAAGTTGAAATATTATAAAATTAAGAAATTAACTATAATATTATTAAATTTGTATTTTCTATAATTTTTATTTTATTAAAATAATATCAGTTATAACTATTATTATTATAAAAATAGTAAATATTATATTTTGTTCTTATAAAAATATTAATATTATTTTTTTATAATATACAATTAATTTTTAAATAATATTTAAATTTATATATACTACTAAGAAATAATTAATTAAGACAAAAGGGTAAAAAAACAAGAGAATAAGAGGGGGGAAAGTCTTTTTCAATAAATATTATCATATGACTATCCTAAATATCAGCATTTTAATAGTTTTTACTTCAACATATATGTTATTCACGTGGAAGTATCATCTCTAATTTATACCTTTAACACCATTTAAAAGTGAACTAATATGGTATGCAAAAAAAATAATGTCAAATTGAATAAGTGATTCGATATGGAAAATGTTAATTACTTTTTAGTTTTATTTTATTAAGTTTTTTCCACTAAATCTTAGCTTTAGTTAATTTTAATTTTATACCATACTTTATTTACTTATAGGCTCAAAGTAATTTACTCTCCTTAATTATCTTAAGTAGTTTTATAATTAGTTAATTCAAACATTATAAATTAACTAAAATGTTAACAAGGTGGTGAATAAACATGAATTTGTCAATTTAGGAGAACCCCAAATTTACTTTCTAATAAATGAGAAGTGGTTCCAATTGAACTAATGCTACTAACTAAGCTCATAAAATTCTCAAACTAGTGAAAGGGCTGACCAAACATGAATTACGGTAGACGTTACTTTATGCACAGTTTATTCAGTTTCTTCTGTGTACATAAGTTAGGTGAAAAGATGATTTTACTCTTAAAAGTATATTATCGATTTAGAAATAAGTCTGAAATATTTTTAAAAATATATATATTTTATAATATAAAATATTTTTGGAAATACTTCTAAATTTTATAATCTAGAATATATTATTTTAAGAAACATATTCTATGTTGTAGAATTCAGAGACTTATGGATTTTATAATTCTTAATGTATTTTTTTAAGAAAAAATATTTCAAATTATAAAATTCAGAAGACAGCTACGAAAAAATGTTGAGTGGATTTGTTATTCTAGCCCGCTGACCTGTTTAAGTTCGCTCCGTATAACCCGCAGTCCGCACAAGCTAAAAGCAGAGCAGGTTGACCCGCTAGCTCGCATAAATAAATAAAATAATTATTTTATTTTATTTTGCAAAAAAATAATCATACCCGCCCACTCATTATTGTATTGTGACCTTTATTTTTATTTTAAAAAATAAATTTAATGTATTAAAAATGGAATGTTTTATTTTAATCATCTAAAGAAATTAATACTAAGAGTGAAAATGTATCTAATTTTAGGTAAAGTCTTATATTTAAAATTTGTTAATAAAAAAATAATATAAAAAAGAGATTTCAATAAGATACTCTTTAACAAATTATTCATCTTCATTAAAATATTTTGTTACAAAATTTTGATAAAATACCTTAATACATTTTACATACATATAGAGAAAAAATAAATGCAAAACAAAACTTTAATTATTTTTATAAACTTACAACAAATAATAAAGTTAAAATAATTATCCCATCAGGTATGCCTTTGAGATTTAGTGATAAACTCAAGTTTATCAGCATATTGATTATCCTATCATGTGAAAAATGATTTGAAATTATTTATAAAATAAGTCCACCATCTACTACGAAAATCTCATAAAATAATAAAAATATTGGTTTAAGTTTAAATATCAAGCTGAGAGTCATACACAGTCCAAAGAGTAGTCTAACATTTGGATATAACAATCCATAATGAGAATCTATGAAGAAAAATAACTACAATGAACACACATGAAGATCTTTAACAACATTCCCACAACTAGATACACCAAGAGAACCTTTAGCATTGAATCAATGTTTTATTTAAAACCAATACAGGATCTACATGTGGTTCATAGCTACGTGATTAATGGTTTTTTTATAAGAATTTGGGCACCCTAAAATGTTCTATTAATTTTAATTTATTATTTGTTAATAAAAAAATCAATATCAAAAGGAGGAAGTAAAAAAATAAGAATAGGAACACATGAGACTTTCTTATTATGTATGTCTACACCAAAACTTTAAAAAATAATGATATCTTCTAAGATGAAATTTTTACCATAAAAATTCTCAAATTGATTGACGTCACCATAAATTATGCTTTTAATTTTGTCATAAGATAATTTCATAGAATTTAAATTTTATTGTAAGAACGATATCTTTTGTTAATTTGAAGAAAATAACTACTTTAAATTTGTTTTAGGCCAG
>Ga0123342_1007618_pt1 | contig 14181 bp, 4 predicted proteins | sample Turbeawhitnodule_FD_89960 | JGI IMG/M metagenome (GOLD analysis project Ga0123342, IMG submission 89960) | Root nodule microbial communities of legume samples collected from Mexico - Turtle bean Mexico white nodule | ecosystem: Host-associated > Plants > Roots > Nodule | place: Mexico: Nepantla...
CCTACGACGACCACGAACGCCGCTGCACATAAAGGTTGCGGAGAACTTGGAACAAATAGCTTGCGGAGAAGACGATGTGGTGGAGAAGACGATGTTGTGGAGAAGACGATGTGGTGGAGAAGAAGAAACCTAATTTCAGCCCCTTTCTTAAAACCTAATTTCACATTCTACCGCACCCTAAACACTAAATTTCAGATTTTGCCTGGACCCCACAATTCAAATAAAATAATATTTGTTTTGCCACGTTGGCAGTTGTATGGTGGAGCAACTCATTTAGAGTTGTCCAAAAATCGGGACCCTATATATATATATTTCAAAAACATTTTCTCAGTGTTGTTGCTGTATTTTATTTTCTGAAATAAAAGTCAAAACAGTTTCCCCTCAAAGAGACAGTTTAAAGAGTATATTGTCAGAGAATGTAGGAACCATGTGTATAATAACAAAGTTATGTTTTGTTTTATTAAAATATTAAATTTAGATTACTATATTTAAGGGAGATTCTTAGAGGAGACTTCCACATATTACACAACAGTGGCAGTCCAATCTTGGACCTAAAAAGGCAGAACAAATAAAGATTTAGTATATATATATATATATTTGGGAAAATGATAATTTTACGACTTTTGATATATTTAAAAATAAATATATGTAATAAAAAATAAATTTATAATTAAATGATATGAAAAAATATTAAAATAATAAAATTGAATGTTGTAATGGTTGAATAAAAAATTGGAGTTATTACTATATTATTATCATATTTGAGACTTGAAAATTATCTTCACGTTATAAATTCTTTAAAAAACATACAAAAATCAATATTGGTTGCTTTTTACTTCTATATGCTTAGGGATGGTTCACGAATGTGATATTCCTAGCTAATATTTGTGTTAGCTAAAACAGAATTAGATTTCATTTTCTATCATTATATTAAAAAATATCATTAAATAAAAATCAATTTTAAAGATTAAAAATAATTAATTATTATATTAATAAATTAGATATTGTTTTAAAATTAAAAATATTATTAATATCTAAAATAGTTTCAATTATTACTAAATAATTTTTATATTAGTATTTAATTAGTTATCAAGATTTTAAACGTTAAATTAAATAATAATTGATTGGTAATTAATTATTTTTAATTTTTAAAAGTACTTTTTATTGTAGTGTTATGTTAGCTTTACTAAGATACATTCTCATTATGTACAAAATAGGTGGTAAAACTTTTCCAAAAGACAACAAAAAATCAATGATTTTTTAAAAAATAAATTTTAAAAGATATTTCAGCAACTACTCGGAAGAACCAAAATTTTCAGAAACCTAATATAAAACAAAAAATTTAGAGATCAATAGAATAGCTTAGAATTTATTTCAATGACAGAGTACACAGAATTGGTTCCTTGCCGTTGTTATTATTATATTTTTTAATTAAAAAAGACTTTTCTTCCTTCACCACCATTATGCACCCATATGAAAAGCTTTAATACTCTTTCTCAGTACACCCTCTCACTATTATCGTTGCCACCACCATTATCATAATTGACATCGCAGCATTCTTCACTACAGTGAGAGAAAGAAGAAAAAGAGTGAGAGCTTGTTCTAAAAGTTATAATTTATGTTATAGGAAGTTTGTTCATAAATTATGTTCTAGAAAGCTCATCGATAATATATTGAATGTGTTTTTTAATTTTTTTTTTAGAAAAATCGTTTTAAAAAGTGTTATATGTGTTTTGAAAAATTATTTCGAATGTATTTCACGCATTCTCGAAATTTGTTTTCGAAGTTTTATTCTAAAGATCCTATTACTGAAATAATGTTTTGGGAATTTTGGAAAGCCTATTTCAAATTATTTCTGAAATAAGTTATTCAAAAATAACTTTTACAAAGATTAAAATGTTTATTTTGAAAGTTGTGGAGGTGAAGATAGAAATTATGTAAGAGTACAAGAAGAATAAGCCTTAAAAGGATTTAGGCTATTTCTCCTACATCAGATTAATTTTGAGCTGCACCTAATAGTTAGATAGGCTTTTACAGTTTTGTCCTTACTGATTTAAAATAAGCACTTAAGATTCTGAGGTGCAGCACGGATTCTAGCGGCAGGTGATTTCAGTGGTCCATGACGGCGCGTGAGTCTCGGCGATGGAGGGCGAGTGATGTGCTGCAGGATTGGAGTGCTTTAAGGTTACCAAAAATTTAATTTAAATATAAAAAAGTTAACTTACATATATAAATTTTTTACTTATATCCTAATATTGTAATATTGTAAGTAACAAAATATCTTTCCACAACTAATACTAAAATCCACAATTAATGGTAAAAGTTGAGACTCATCCGCTCTAAGGTTGTGTTTGGATTGATGAGGAGATTTGTGGGGTTGGAGAGGGGATTTGTATGGAGGAGAAAGAGTGGATTTCTAAGGATTTAAGAGGACGTGTGAGGTTGTTTGGATGGATGGATGTTATAGTAGATGTGTGAAGATGGTTATTGAAGTTTGTGAGTAATGTGATGACTAGGAGAAAATAGGTGGTGGTCATTGGAGATGGTAGAGTGGTCATCGGAGAAGAAAGGTAAATTTTTCGTGAAAATTGTTGATTTCTAGATAAGGTTATCCGGTTTATAATTTAGTATGTGTTGGTCTTTGGATGTCAAAATACAGAGGTGTTATGGATGACGTGATCTATAGGAAAAATGTAAGAAAAATGGTTTTGGATATGGAAATCACTAAATGTCCCAGATATGAATATCCGTAGCCATTCCACATACAGAAATCTAGAACTTTGTTTGTCTTATTTTTTTTTTCATTCATATTTGAGGCCATATTTGAAATGCATAGGAACATGGTGAGAACTAGAGGAGAAACATCTTCTCAGGCAGACTGTGCAACCAACTGTATCTGTGAGAAGAAAGCGTGGTGGTCCTAGTAATTCACTTGGAAATGAGGACTTTGAAGATAATGTTGAACATAGTGGGAATTGAGGAAGAATGCTATCCAGGAGGGTCGACAAATAAGTCATTATTGATTAATTATGAAAAACATGTGGCGAGACAGTTATGGGATAGTTTGGTAAGTAATGAAGATTTTATATGACTAGTTAATTGAGTGTGTTATGTATGTATTTGTTGATGATATTTGTTGATTATTGTAGGATCGTGGTCATGGGAGAAAGGTGAATAAGTTGGGAGCACCACATGAGTGCATACAGGTTGCAGTGCAGATGTATGACTTAGGTGGTCTCATTCATGCAAGCTATGAGAATGCAAACAGAGGATTGCTTTGTGCATTCATAGAGAGGTGGCATGCAGAGACTAACACATTTCATTTACCTATTGGGGAGATGACCGTCATGCTTGATGATGTGTCAAATTTGTTACATTTGTCCATTGTTGGCTAATTTTATTGCATTAGACCTTAGATGCAGATGGGGCGAATGACTTGTTGGTAGATTCCCCGCGTGTTGACCGTGGAGCTGTAGCTGAAGAGACAAGACATTGTTGGGGTGCTCATGTGTGCCTCGGCTGGTTAATATAGGTGTATGAGGACGCACGCTCTAGGAGGCAATGGACTGCAATTGTCAGAGCATATTTGCTTCACTTTGTTGGTTGCACCATCTTCGCCAACAAGAGTGCTACTTCAGTTAGTGTCATATACCTGGTGTTTTTTTTTTATAGATTTGAGGCTGACGAGGGATATGCGTGGGCAACAATCATGTTAACTCACATGTATGAGCATCTAGGAGATTGTAGCTACGCAAAGACTAGACAATTAATTGGTTATGCGACTTTGTTGCAAGGTTGGATTTAAGAGCATTTTCCCTCTACAGGCATGAGACGTGTGCGGTTCAAGTATTCTGAAGAGGAACCCCGTTGTATGACGTATGAGGTTGGAAAAGTTACTTTGGTTGTAGTTGTGCGGTTGCAACTAGTAGTAAAACACCTTTGACCTCACCTCATTTGTAGTAAACATCTCACTACACTCAGATGCCCTATGTTCATTATCTAATGTGTTAGAAGATAATGACTGCTCAAGATCAACATCATCTAATCCATCTCACACATCAATCTCTCATGTATGACTCTACGGTATCCATTGACATTGTTGTATAAAAAAAAATACATGTCAGAAAGCTTAAAGTGTACATTTCAAATATTCATTTCCGCAACACAAATAATTAATTTCGGATCCACTCATTTGGAACTGATAAATGACTTCCAGATATCAACATCCATAACGTTCTTAACGCACCCAACATTAGCTTCCGAACGACGACATGCAAACGCCTCTTTATACATTTCGGATGCAGATATCCCGAATTTACACTTAATAATTTTGGATATCTATATTTGTAAGACAGTTTCTGGACATCCAGAAACAACTTTGCACCATTACCTCCGCCACGCAAAAATGGAAATGCTTACCTCAAAACACAACAACAATTCCACCGCACCTAGCAATGCATTGGCTGCCACCACTACAGCAAACAACGTACACCACCACCACCTCCACTGAAAACAAGCACCACCCATGCGAGCTCCTCTGCAGCTTCTTTTTTCAAATACAAGTGACAAAGATAATTTGGGAATTTAAAAAAGATATTTGGTGCATGTAAGAATTGATATGGTGGTGTAAGGAGAATCAGGCAAGGATTTAACAGGGTTCAACCAATTAGTTATGATTCAGGGTCCAGAATTATTTGTTTTTGAAAGAATTCAAACTGGACTACAAATCTACTGTGTAGAAAGGGACCCAAAATAGTAGGCCCATTTTTATGGGCTTAAAACCAACTAAGGTTATGCGGACCGCTATGCATCTAACATATGATTAACATAATGTGCATCAGATATTACAACTCAATAAATGCTGCACTTTAAGATTTAAATTATAAGGGAAATATACAAAATTAAAAGTATAAAACAAAATTATTAATTCAACAAGAATTGAAATAAAATTAAGAATAAAATTATGTATATTATTCTTTAAGGGATAAAAAGAAATGTAAATTACAATAATATCTATAGATACTGTCAGAAAAGATAATAATTAATAACTTGAGTTTTTTATGTAAAACTTAAAAATTATTAAATAGTATGAAAGATATGTATTCCAATAGAAAAACAAAGAAGCATTATTTTCACTTTAGATGTAGTATCTTTTACAGTTCAAGCATTAATGAAATACATTTTTTTTTTAGTTTTGCAATACCCTTTTAAATAGGCAATTAAGAATCAATTTTTTAAAAGGCTTAATTATTTACTGATTATATCAACCTTTCCAGTCTATAGGAATGAATTAATAATTATTATATATTTAGGTTATTAAAATGTATAAATCTAAACTATTGCTAATACACTGTTGAATTAAATTTAGTTAAAATAACTAGTGACTCTATTGCATTCCAGACTCTTGCATGTGATGGTCTTAAAAAGTAATATGTTTTCATGTGTAATAATCCAATATAGACATTATCTTAAATATATTATTTTATTTAAAAAAAATATTTTTTCTATTTTATATAATTAGAAAAATATTAATTTATTATGATTATTATTTCATTTTAAATACTTATATCAGAAATCATGAAAATATATTTTTTCGTACAAACCTCTAAGGATATAAAAATAGAAAATAATGCGATATTATTGTAATTATTTATAAAAAAATATTTTTTATCCAATAATCCTTATTATTTTGAGGGAGAGAGAGAGGGGAATACAGGAAATAAGAAACAAAGTAAATTATTTTTTATTTTATTAAAGATAAAAAAAAACAAATTTTCTTTTCAAGCTTATTCTTGAATTTAATATTTCAACTTGACCACTTTCTATTTTTAAGTGTTTGAGACTTCGGAGGAAAAATATTCAGCAAAAATATAAATCATTAATATTAAAATTAAAAATAATATACAATCGATTATAGTATAAAAAAAACCTCACATAACAGTTAGGACATTGTTTATTGATTATGTCCAACAAACAACGTTTTCCATAATAAATTTATTATGTATTAGGGCTTAAACAATAATTGGCAAAAAACTATATTTTTCATAATCGATTAGGGCTTAAAAAAAAATCAATTGTGTCCAAAAAATAATAACATTTTCCACAATCGATTAAGACTTAAAAAATAAGAGTCGACTATTCCAGAGACTTGTAATCGATTATGTGAAGTTTTTTTTTTTTCTGTTGTGCAATTTTATTTTACAAATACATTTAAATATTAAATTAATTTTAAAATATATCAATTTTTTATAATAATAATAATAATGATGATATTATTATATATATAGAACATATTCGATTGTGTTACAATACAATATAATAAAAATAACAATATTAAATATTATATACATAGTTATTTATAATATAAAAATTATTATTATTATAAAAATAATATCATTATTTAAATTAATATAAAATAATTTTCTAATTATATTTTTAAATTTTGAATATTTAAATTATTTATTATTAACTAATAATTTTCAATTTTTACATATTATTATAATTATTAATATTATCATCTTATGTTTAGTTGAAACGCAATTATTTTATCTGACAATTTTTTGTGTTCTGACAAATATACATGATATTTTTTTTTTTTCAAAATTTATTCACACATAATAGTTTAATTATAGAAATTAAAATGTATAAATAAATAACTCATATTTTTAAAAAAAATATTATAAATATAACAATAAATTATATATACTTACATAACATTATTTTTTATCACAATTTTCAATGTTCTGATATTATTATACAATTTATATTTTTTTTCTAAAAATAATATTCTAACAGTATTGAAAATAGTTTACAGAATTTTATTAACTTAAATCTACACAAAAATAACTCATTTTTTATTTTTTATTTTTTTAAATTTATAATCTAAAATTTTACATCTTTAAAAAATTAAAAATAATTACATCATTAACAAATTTCAATAAATTTTTCTCACACACTCTAACATATCTTTCAATTCAAACACATTCACTTTGTTCAAATTTTTTCTCAAATTCTCACATATTCAATCGTTCAAATCTTTAGACTTCATTCTTCAATTCAAACACAATATAAAAATGTCTTAGATATGATATTATAATTATAATGTCCTAAATTCTTATACATAAATTTTCTTTTAACATCTTCTAACATGCTCCAATTTAAACATACTTATTTTTTCATATTTTTCTCTCAAATTTCCAGACGTCCACTTAATCAAATTCTCAACTTTTATTCTTAAATCGAAAGAGAAAGTGAGTATAAAAGTGTCTTAGATATGATATAAAAAGTTATGTGGTAATGAGTAGCAGTGAGAATGATTCAACTACCAGTTTTTGTCAAGGTTGATTTGGTACAACCTAACGTGCGCATATCAGAAAATGCTTATGCATTAGTGGGCCAAAATAATCTTAAGCCAATTACTTAAAACCAAAACAAACAAAGAAATAAAATTGTATTAATTATGCACATTTTGTGTCATAAGCAGCAAATAATTTAACCTTTTCTTCTTCTATAATTGCAATATGTTTGCTAAAAAGTTAAATAACAATAGTACTAATTACAATCAATCAATTATAATTAACTTATATCATTGAATCCAAAGAAGAAGAATATTTTGACCCTTAATATAAATTTATATATATATATATATATATATATATATACACAAACACAAATTCTCAAGCTTTTTTTATCTCAAGACACCCTTACAATCTTTTAACACCAATACTTTATTCTTACATAACACAAATATTTTTTCGAGAGATAATCATATTTAAATTTGATAAAAATTGTTATAAGAGATATAAGTAAGATTTTAATCTGGTAAATACATAATGAGTATATACATTTTTTTCTCTCAATATCATGGTATCATATTTAAAGTAAAATCATGACAGATTGAACTGAAAATTGAAGAAAAGTGTTATATATTATTAAAATTAAGAAATCAAAATTGTATAAAATATTCCAAAACCAAAATTACAGATAATTTAAAATTAAAGAACTAAAATTGTAAAAAAAGGCAATAAATTTATAAAATATAGAAACTAAGATTTCAGCCAATCCTATGCCTCTTTTAAACTTTAAAGTTAATAATGTCATACGTCAAATTTACCCATACGTTGATAATGTGGAGCATTATTTGGGAAAGTATTACTTCTGAATAATTTGCCAATTGAGATTCCCTAAAGAATCAAGGTTTCTTTTAACATCAAAATAGCCTACCAAATGAAAATTTGTCTAATAAAGTTAGGTAAATCGTTATAAAGAATTTAAATTCACCCAACTAACTAATGGTAGTGGTAAGTAAGTTGTGGAAGCATAGAAACAACGTAATATTTAATGAGGGAATTGTCGATGATTTAGAAGTGGTTGTCTTGGTTCAAGTGAAGGCTTAGTTTTGGATTACGTCAAAGTCTCTCTCTGGTTTGTTCTCTTTTTTCGAGTGGTGTCTCAAATCTTTAGTCGGTATGAAGATGGTTTCTTGCTATATCTTTTAACTCATGTGCTTGTTTTTAGAGTGTTTATTTTTGGGTTAAGTCAGGAGTGTTTTGTAATACTAAGCGTATGACGATACGAGTTTAAAGATAAAGTGTCTTTAAGTATTGTATTTTGTATAAGGGTTGGATCATTCCTAAAATAATTTTTATTTATTTATTTTTTATTACCGATAAAAAAAACTAATTAAAACCAAGACCCAAGAATCATTCTAGGTTTAATTCACTTGGCGAATTTTGAATTGCACGTTGAATTGTGATAATTCGACAACAACTTTGAATTCACCTGACAAAAATAAACCTTATAGCGGTTAGAATAATTTTTAAATTAAATTCGTTTAATAAATTGTTTTTGGCTCAACGAAAAAACTTTGTTATGATTTTGCATGTTTGATTTAATTAGGTGCATTAGGATAATTATAAATTATTACAAATATGATATTGATGATTGGTATGTGGTATCTATATTTCATTATATTGTTTGAGTCACATGTCCATAGATTATGTGTTAACTTTTATTGTATTTAATGTGATTGTCAAGGAAAGAAATTATCGTATAATAGAGATGTTATTGCTTTCAATTATGATATAAATAATGTAAATTAAAATATTAGGTGATGAGAAGTTGATTTAGAGTTATTTGCAGGTTCAATAATTTTTAGGGGATTAGATTATTACAATAAAATTATTAAATAATAATAAAAATTTAAAGACAAAAACAATTAGTCACTACATTAACTAAATTAAATACTATTTATATTTAACATGAAAACTTTTATATAAAAAAAATTAGATACTAATATTTTATAAAAATTTAAAGTGGTTTCTATTATTAAAAAAATTTATAAAATAGAAACTATATAAATATAGATAATGGTTAGATACCAATATAAAAACTATTTTATAAATTTTATTAATAATAAAAACTATTTTAGTCTCTTTATGTTTTTTGAACTCACTTTCTCTTTGTATAGATTTTGAACTCAATTACTTTAAATTGAAAAGCAGTAATCCAACCATTAAGCTAATTAGGTAACTAGTGATAAAAACTATTTTAGATATTAATATTTATTTTAGTTTATAAAATGGTTCTAATATAATTATATAGTAACTAATTATTTTGGTCTCTAAAAGTAGTTTTTATTTAATGGTTTTATTACAGTGGATATCATCTACAACAATTTATCACCATCCTTGATTCTTATATTTGTTATTGACCAAAGTTGTGATAGTCTCACATAAAACATGCTTAATATGAGTATTTTGAAAGGTATTTATCTATTGTTGTTTTTCTTGTGTTTAATTGTGCTTATATTCATTATAAAATCTATAACGTGTGAAAATTATTAAAATATGTATTGGGATAGACTATACTTTAAAACATTTATTTATATTTAATGTAGATTGATTTAATGTTAAATAATTCACTTCTTATATATGATTGTTTTTTTTTACTGTGATTGTACTATGTGCATGTTGATACAAGTTTTGACAATATTTTTTAATATTTCTATAACTTTCATATGTGTTTTTAGTTGGATTATATGTACATATTTATATACTTTTTTGTTAAATGTGTCTCTATTCTATAATTGTCAACAACCTAGATGTCAAAAATGTAACTTTTGAAAATTCTCAAAAGACTTGAGATTGTTCTCAATCTCACTTAGTTAACAGGAACATCCATCAACTCTTTACCATCTTATCTTATATATTCATCTATATGGTTAGTAATATGAATAAAATATGAGATTTATCTGTGCTTTTAAGTAACTAAATGCTTAAACTATATTAACATAGTTTTGCTTACATGGTAATAGTAAATTTATATAAATCTCATGTGTAATTTAGCATCAATCACTAACGTATGATCTTAACAATGAATCATCCAAATGTAATTTTTCATTGAACCACTTACATCATTATCATTCTCAAATTTCCATTCCACATCTTAATTTATTAAAAATCATATTATATATCTATACAACGCATGGAACTTCACTAAAATAACAGTAAATATTTTATAAATAGGGGTGGTCACTTGAGTTAGATTCAAAATAGAGGAGTTTTTCAAAAAATTGTTGTAATTTTTTCCCAATTTACGAAAATGAAAAGATTTTAAAAAATTATAAAAAAGGGACATGTTGTATTTGAGATAACACGACTTTAAAATAAGAAGTTGTTATTTTAAAACATGATTTCTACATTAAAATAGAACTCGTGTTTTAATTACACGACTTCCATTTTTTTTAATGAAGCCCATATGCATAATGCATGACTTTTGTTTTTAAATTTTTTATTTTATTTTATGTTTTTAGAAGTTGTGCAATAAGAGCACATATTCTTTCTTTTAATTTTTTTTTATAATGAATAATGGACAAAATGTGAATGTCAAAATAATGTATATGAAGGTTGTCAAAAACTATTCGAGAAGTTGTTCTCTCTTCTGGTTTCCATGAGTTCAAGCTTCCTCTCATTTGAAAGTTGGGCACTTGTATTGGATGATGTGTTTGACACCAATTTTGACCAAATAACTTGATCTTGTCCATTCAGCACCACAAGATTGTCATCTTCAAAAAATGTAACAACTCTTAAAAAATCACTCAGTGGTTGATTTCTATTAGCAACCCATACAAGTGTGGATTGAGACTTCCACAAAATTGCAACATATTGTGGAGTTTGGAAGAGGTGAAGAACCCTAAAGTAAAATTACTATCTTTGGAGCTTAGAGTTTTTGGGTCCTTAATGGGTTGTGATTATTGATGGTGTATGTGACAATAGCAACGTCGAACATATAAAAACATAACATGAAAAAAACAAAGAATGTGTGAAGGCCAAAATTTGTTTTCAAAAGTTATGTAATTATTTTGTTCATTATTTGTTCTTAAAAAGAAAAGAGAAAAGTCGTGATCTTAATGCACAACTTCAAAAAATAAAATTAAAAATTAAAATAGTACATTATGCATAAAACTTCATTTAAAAAAATTGAAAGTTGTGTAATCAAAACACGATTTATATTTTAATGTAGAAGTGTTTTAAAAACACAACTTCTTATTTTGAAATTGGGTTTCTCAAACAGATTTCTCATTTTTTTTTTAAATACACCAATTTTAATAATTTTGGACAAATATTATATTTTTCTAAAACACCTACACTTGAGTGAGGTGTTAAATCTAATGAATTTTGACCCAATCCTCATACTTATTTGTGTTTTCTTTTTCTTTTTTTTTAATAATATTTTTTCATGAAATAACACAGATGTCTAATAAAAAGATTAAAAAAAATCTCCTAAATATATTACTAAAATATATTTATTGTAATTTAATTGAATTTAGATTAACTTATTATTCCGATATTAACTTAAGACATCCCACATATTAAAACAACAATCAATCAAAACTAACAATATCACTAAACAAAATATGTTTACACAAACACATGCATGACATACACATATGATTAATTAAGTGTCATTATATATATCCTTGCCAACAATATTTCTCATTGTATCATTAGAATTTACAATAGTTAAATTTAATCATTAAACAACTCAATTCGAATTTCGGCAACATCATCAACTAAAATCCACATGTGTCAACTATCATTGGATTTTAGCTCTTTAAGATTTTGTTATCACAATATCGATTTCTTTTTAAAAATAGTGAATCAAGTTATTTTCCCATACCTTAAATATTTTGTGCGTTTCAAAAAGTTATTTTTAAAAAAAGTCTTAACTTGTTGGACCTTACTCACAAACAAAACACGTGAGCATATACTTAGAACAACATAAATTCATTTAATTAACTCAAATATCGTATAAATTACTAATTACATATGAATATATGAATGTAGCATGAAAAATAACAAATTAGAGATAGTAAGGAAACTAAAAATTTCTCAAAACTAAAATTTGATTAAGTCAAATTATCCTATACTTTTAACTCGTACAAATTTATCAAAAGAATGATGAGAAAAAAACTTCTTAAATCTAGATAAAAATGTTCAATTTTATATTTTAGAGAGATAAAATAATTTAAATAACATTTATAACTTGTTATTCGGGTTTGTAAGAAAATATAGGAAGTGAAGTTAATGATTGATATTAAGAAGTGTACTTTAAGTTTAACTCAACCTCAAACCGGTTTATAAGGTGAAGTTTGTACCCACTTATTATGAGTGGTCCGATAGCGAGTGGCCTGATAAGACCAACAATTTTTCGTTAGGATAAACTCAAAATGACTCTGATATCATATTAAGAAGTTTGCATCCACTTATTATGAGTGGTCCGATAGTGAGTGGCATGATAAGACCAACAAATTCTCGTTAGGATAAACTCGAAATGACTCTGATACCATATTAAGAAGTGAACTTTTAAGCCTAACTCAACTTCATAAAATCGACTTATAACCCGTGTTTGGATCCGCAAATGGAAGGGTGGGAGAGCGAAGAAGTGCGAAATCAAGCGTGTTTGCATCTGCAGATATGCGAAGAATTGGAAACGCGAATTTGTGGGATGGTTAGATTTTGAGATCCTCTATGGGATGCGAAGATGGATGGGGGAAGCGAGGAAAGTCCATGTAAGCAGCAGGTCAAATACTAATTTACCCTCAGTTTATTTGTCATTGTAGAGTGAAATTGAGCATGGAGTAGATTTACTTTTGTATTTTAATAAGTTAAATGATGGTTGAATATTTATTTGGAGTAGTCTTTTTTTTATACATGAATTTTAGTTACTACAATATTTTTTAAATTTTTTATTTCTTTTTGTATTTATGTTATTAATTTTGATTTTGTTTAATATATAATATATAATATCATAATTTAAAATAATATAAATTAAATAATCATAAATAATATTAAAACTATCTAAATACATTAATTTAACTAACAAAATTAATTTTAAATTAATAAAATAAAAAAATAATATAATTACATTTAAATATTTAATTATATTTATTTATTTTACTTTTATATTCTTTTACTTATAATTATAATTTTACATATTATTTTATTTAAAATATACACAAAATTAATTTTTTTCTTTTTTATATACATAAGGATAAATTTGTAATCTTATAATTTACAGCATTAAAAATAATTCAAAATATCCTTACAACCATCACATCACTCACATAGTTCAATCAATTTTTCTCACACATCCAGTTTAACATACCTCAATCCAAACACTTTCAACTTTCTTCACACTTCCACTTCCCCACACACTAAACTTTCCACTCCCCCACACGGATCCAGTGGAGCAAAATGTAACCGAGAAGAAATGGTGGAATGAACCTAAAGACAAAATTATAAGTTGGATGACACCGAAAGATAAATGGCTCATTGAGATGAGAGGTAATCTGAGCATGGTTGCTACAGTAATAGCAACAATTAGCTTTCAAAATGTTGTCAATCCAGGTGGTGTTAGACCAGGTCAATCTGTTTTAGCCGATTTCGGATGAGTATCTATGTTTAATTTCATCCCTAACTGTGCAGCTATTTCCTGTGAGTGGCTTATCTTTGGATAATAGATTTTTATAAAGCATTTTGGCATTAGGCATGTACGTGATGTTAAGTTCCCTCTCTTTGACCTACATTGTTGTTCTAAGTATGGTCACACCTCATCATATTTGGGATTCAACCAAAACCATATTTTATAGAATCCTTTACGTTTGGATTGCAGTCATAG
>Ga0123342_1007619_pt1 | contig 14180 bp, 6 predicted proteins | sample Turbeawhitnodule_FD_89960 | JGI IMG/M metagenome (GOLD analysis project Ga0123342, IMG submission 89960) | Root nodule microbial communities of legume samples collected from Mexico - Turtle bean Mexico white nodule | ecosystem: Host-associated > Plants > Roots > Nodule | place: Mexico: Nepantla...
ACAACATTAAACTACCCCAGAACAAAGCTTAAACCAGCACAGCAACACCAAGCAAAGCAGAGGCTTCAACATCCTTCAAAGGATTTGGATTCTTCAAAACATTGAACACCACTTGGTTCAACAGATCCAATGAGAGGCCAAAGTCGAGCAGGAAAGGATGTCGGCCGAAGCCAAAGCCGAACATGAAAGGCTAATCGAGAGGCAGTGGAAGAGGATAAAGTTGAACAGGAAAAACTTATTGCGAAAGCTCGAGCTGAGCAATTGCTTAGGAAAGATCAACTGATGGCGGAGATAAATGCTCTGTGAGCAAACAATGAGGAATTGCGCAAGGCCAATGAGGAATTGCACAAGAATATACAACAACTTGGTCAACACTCTACATGGGAGCGAGGTTCGATTGCACAGCCAAGAGCTCGTCCGAAGCCATTCTCACAGGCGATCATGGACGCGCTCGTACCGCCACACTACATAACGCTAAGATTGTTTTCAAAGGAGTAAAAGACTCTAAAAACCATCTTACGGTGTTCAACGCCCAAATGATTATTTCTGGAGGAACAAATGTTATCCATTTCAAGATGTTCATTGGTACATTAACAGGTACAAACCTGTAATGGTTTAGTGGCCTTCTTGACGGCCACATCACCACCTTCGACCAGTTCCACATTTTTTAGGGAACAATTCTCTGTCAACCAGACCAAACCACCAATCTCATTTGATCTCTTCAACGTGAAGCAGAGACAAGGTGAGTCTCTAAAAGTTTATTTGAACAGGTTCTGAGCATTTACAGTGAAGCTCTAGACCCATGATAGTCAACGCCTTCAAGTAGGGAGTCGTGGCAGGACCATTCAGTGACTCACTGATCAGGAATCCCATAGTGACATTTTTCAAGATACGACGTCGGGTTGTCGCCCACATCAATGCGGAGGAGGCAGTGTCTATGAAGCACATCAACATATATCTAGGGTAGACCAAGCCCAAGGAGGGTAGCTGATCTCGACCTCTATGGGTCAACAAAGCCACGACCGAGAAGAGGACGAACTTGAGGTGTGCCCCATACCCAAATAAGAAGAACGTATCCAAGGCGAAGGCTCGAGAAGATTTGGTATTTCGACCCAAGTTTCAAATGTCCTACAAGGAATTGCTGAGCATACCAGGGGTCTAGGGCCACGAAAGGATGCCTGGTGCGAATTTCACAAGGGATTTAGGCACAATGTGGAGTGATGTATAACTCTGGGTTACCAGTTGGCAGGTTTGGTGAAGGATAGATTCTTAAAGGAATATCTTGAGGGGGACCAGGAAGGGTCGAAGGAAGAGGTTTCTCCCAGGGACTAAGTGCCTGAGGTACCGGTCCATGACTAGCTGAACACCATCTCAGGAGGGTTCTCGGGATGAGGGTGCACTGCCTCCAAACATAAGAGATACGCGAGAGAAGTGTTGACAATGGAGGCGAGGAGACATAGCCATCCACCAGAGCCCGCCCTCTACTTTACGAGCTCTAACTTGGAGGACGTGGTCCCTCATAAAGATGATTCAGTGGTGATATCTGTCATCACCGTTGGAAGAAAAGTACACCGAGTCCTCATCGACCAGGGGAGCTCAGCTGATATGATGTTCTAGTTGACATTCAATAGTTTGCATTTGTCTCCTAACCAGTTAAAGCCATATGATGGTTGCTTAATTGGTTTTGCGAGAGACCACGTGGAAGTGCGTGGATATGTCGAGCTGAGGACGACTTTTTCGGATGGCACCTTACCTCGGACGATTAACGTCAGGTATATTGTAGTTAATGCTTCCTCAACTTACAATTTGCTTTTGGGGAGACCTTCTTTGAACAGGTTGGGTCTGGTGTCCTCAACGAGGCACATGAAGATGACGTTGCCTTTCCTTGATGGAGGGGTGATCACCATCAAGTATGATCAGAAGACAACAAGAAAGTGTTACGAGAGTAGCTTGAAGAGTAGAAGGCGAACACACTCTATCACTACTCAGGCGGGAGAACCAGAGGTGATTATGCAAGCTGAAGTCGCCAATGAGAGGAAACTTAGACCTGTCGGTGAGGTTCAGAAGGAAATATAAGGCAAGAAGTTCAAGCTCTGGTCGTCCATATGTCAAGAGTTGCAAAATAAGATAGCTGAGGTAATATTGAAGCACATGGATGCTTTTGCTTGGTCATCCGTGGACATGCCTAGGATAAACCTAGATTTCTTGTGCCATAGGCTCACCATGGATGAGAAGGTTAGGCCGGTAGTCCAGAGAATGAGGAAATTTAATGAGGAAAGGCGTTTGATCATCAGAGAGGAAACGCAGAAGCTTCTGAATGCTGGCCACATAAGGGATATCCAATATCCAGAATGCTTGGAATATGTGGTGTTAGTACAAAAGACTAATGGGAAGTGGATGATGTGCGTCGACTTCACTGACCTGAAGAAGGCTTGTCCCAAGGACTCTTCTCCACTACCGAGCATAGATTCCTTGGTGGACAATGCCTTGGGTTGTCGACTGCTGAGTTTCCTGGATGTGTTCTCAAGGTACAATCAGATCTGTATGCACCCCCGAGATGAGAGTAAGACTTCCTTCATGACCGAACTCTCCAGCTACTATTATAAGGTCATGCCTTTTGGCCTCAAGAATGCTGGTGTCACCTATCAGAGGTTGATGGATAGAATTCTCGCCCCAATGATTGGGCGGAATGTGTAAGTATATGTGGACAACATAGTCGTCTCATCAGAAGAGAATGATCAACACATTGCTAATTTGGAAGAGTTATTCGCCACGATAGCAAAGTACAACTTAAAGTTGAACCCAGAAAACTTCGTGTTTGGGGTAGAAGCAAGGAAGTTCCTCGAGTTTTTTCCCACCGAGGGTATAGAAGCGAACCCGGACAAGTGCGCGACAATCATAGGAATGAGGAGCCCTGTCAGCGTGAAGGAAGTCCGGCAATTGACTAGACGGATGATCGTCTTGTCTCGATTCTTGTCAGCTGGTGTAGATAAGGAGTACCCATATTTTTAATGCTTGAAGAGGAATAGCCATTTCGTATGGACTCGCGAGTGTGAAGAGGCCTTTACTAGGTTAAAGGAGTATTTGGCCAGCCCACCTCTCCTCTGTAAGCCGCTGCCAGGTACTTCCCTACGCCTTTATTTTGCGGTGACAGATCGAGCAATTAACTTGGTCATTGTGCAAGAGCAAGACAAGGTCCAGAAGCCTATCTACTTTGTGAGAAAGGTCTTGCAATAGCCAGAAACACGATATCAGGCTATTGAAAAGGCCGCTTTGGCGGTGGTGTTCACAGCTCGGCGGCTCCACCACTAATTCTAGAGTCTTACAGTAATAGTGATGACTGATCTGCCCATCTGCAAGGTTCTTCAGAAGCCCGACATAGCAGCTCAGATGGTTCCCTGGGCAGTCGAGTTGTCTGAGTTTGATGTGTAGCATGAACCCTAGGGGCCTATCAAGGGTCAAGTGTATGCAGATTTTATGGCAGAACTGTCATCTGGGGGTCCTCAACCTGATCCTAATGACTTTCAGTGAGTCATTTTAGTGGACGAATCTTCTAACCAACAAGGGAGTGGTGTTGGGGTTATTCTATAAGGGCCGAGTGGGTTACTAATCGAGCAGGCCCTGAGATTTGCTTTCAAAGCCAACAACAACCAAGCTGAATACGAAGCTTTGATAACTGAGATGTTGTTGGCCAAGGAGTTGGGTGCTCGAAGCTTGTTGGTAAAGAGTGGCTCGTTGTTGGTTACTGGGCAACTCACAAGGGAGTACCAGGCTAAGGATTCATAGTTGGCCTTGTATCTCAGGTATGTTATGTTTCTGAAAGCAGCTTTCTAAATGTTCAAGCTGATGCACGTCCCAAGAACACGGAACTTCTGAGCAGACTTGTTGTCCCAGCTAGCAAGCTTGGGGAAGGGAGGTCGACAAATGTAAGTTATTCAGGAGACCTTAAAGTTGCCTAGGACCACTACAGAGGGGATAGTAGAGGTCAACCATGTGGAAGTCTTGGGGGTGAGCTCGAAGGAAGGGAGGAAGCACCGGTCGTTGACATAGAACACCTTGAAAGTGCTCAGGATAACCACCTATGACGTGGTGGAAGATTAGTCTTTGGAGGTTCTGCATGTCAATGTTGTGGAGACCTAGATAACTCCATACCAACGCTACCTAGCTAACGGTTTACTCCCTGCAAAACCTACAAAGACAAAGGTGATTGAGAGGAATGTGGGGAAGTATACCCTTATAGATGGAAAGTTGTTTTGTCATCGTTATACCCACCCCATTCTCACTTTCGTAACTGGGGATTAGTGTACCCGCATCATGGCAGAGCTCCATGAAGGCATTTGTGGGAGTCATGTGGGAGGAAGAGCTCTCTCGTTAAAGGCCATCCAAGCTGGGTATTATTGGTCGACCATGAAGGAGGATTGTATGAGACATGCACAACAATGCGAATAGAGTCAACTGGCGAGAAAGTCAACTAGCGAAACCCGAATTTTGAAAACCTGCATGCCCTCATAACCACCCAAAACAGTACAACACAACTCATTTCTTACCTCAAACCACCAACAACATCTTCTCAACACACTTCCACTTCCACTGTACCTCCGTTGAGCTCAACGTTTGCTGCAGAAACCTCCACGATCCCACCTACAACCCACACACTGTCATAAAAGTTAGGTTTTGAAATAAATCAATAAGGGCAATTTCACCATTTCAAACAATGATGGGGTGCTGGTAGAAAGGTAATGGGATGCAAGAAGAAACACCCTTATAATATTTTTTAAAGAAGGTCCAACTATTCAACTAATAGTTCATGAGTTTATTATGACTTTAATTACTTTAAGTTTTGTATGGATAGTTCAATTCAATTCATAGTGTAAATTTCCAGCTCAATTAAACTTTATTAACTTATGGAGTCAAGCAATATAGCAACTTAGAATATAGTTTTTAATGCATGAATTTTTTTTGTTTATTTATTTGCAATGGGAGTTTCAATTTTAGCACATTAAAAACATTGTTGTACCATGTTCTTCATTTACTTTTTTACCACATTAAAAACATTTTTGTAGAGAGAGTCACGAAAAATATATTGGTGGGTTTGTTTTTTTTCTGGGAAATCAAAATGTCTTGTATGCTGAGGTCATGAGGCCATTCTTGTCATTGAACATGCTTTAAGGGCTGAGTTCAAAAAGTTTTGGTTGGAGAATAATTCTACTTTGCTTTGTCAAGCTCTTTATTCTGTTGATGTGATTCCTTAGTGATAGGCATATTCTTCATCCGAATGGGTTTTCCTTGAACTTTGGTGAGAGATGGCAGAAGCTTAATGAATGTAATGAGTCAATGAAAGCTCCATTGGAGCCATGTATTTTGATAATGTAGACTTCATTCTGAATTGGTTTCTTTGAATTTTGAGGTGGTTTGCGGAAGCTCAATGTAAAGGACAAGAATGGCTCCAATGGAGCTATGGTTTCCTTGAAGGTGCATGAGAGGTAGGGAGAGTGATTGGTTGGGCCATATCACTTTGTCCTTCTTTCATTTACCATTTTTTTTCTACTTTGAATTTTGATATACTTATTTTTTTTCACTTTTTCTTAACACATCAAACTTCTCAAATCCAGAATTTCAGAATTTTTCACCAACACAAATAATTTTGATAAATGTTTTCAGCCAGCACAGAAACTGTGAAACAGGGAAAACCTACACTGGAATTAAAAACAACATTGGAAACTTCAAAAATATAATGGAATTGAATGAACAATGAACTTGTATGGAACTAATAACAAGTATGAACTCAAATCTGGAACAATTAAAAGGCACCAAAGCTTCAAATTCAAAAAATAACTTGTACTCCAATTAAAATCAAGCAACCAAAATTAACAACAAAAATACTACATAGAATTGATGACAATTTTGGATGAACATGACATTAACAATACTTGAATGGATTCAAAAATTAAAACAACTCAAATAAAATGTGAATGCAGCGATTAAAACAGCAAGAAAAACTCAATTAAAATAAAAACATCACAACTTACTCAATGGAAACCTAAAAACAAATTGAAATCAGAATGTTCAAAACAATTGAACACAAATGCACCGAATAAAATTTCACAAACAACAACATGAACTAAATTTGAAATTAAAAACAAAAAGACAATTAATAAAATGATGAACAACACGGAATTGAAGAACAACACAAAATTAAAATAAGTGAAGACACTGATCTATTGAAGAACCAAAGCTCTGATACCAAATGATGGTGTAGCCTGTTGAGAATAAGTGAAGATTCTACTCAACTTTCATGAAGATGTGTCTGATGAAGACAACATGTTTGAAGGGATTTAAAGAATGTAATTCATGGTCTTAGCTAGGTCATAATTGTTTAAGTTTCCTTTTGCACCTAGGTCAAACCTCATATCTCATAGCCATGATGATGAACTTAAGCACAAGAGTCTCTTAAAAAGTGTTTTAAAAAATCTACTCTAAGTTTTTCAAAAACTGTTTTACTGTACAAGAATTTAATTTGTTGTTTGACAAAACAATTGATTCTTTGGTACTGCATCAAAACTATTTGGTTTTTTCAAAATTATGTTTTGACTCCAAAATTATGTTTCCTTCACACTTTCAGTTTTCAACTAACCAAAAAGTGGTTATGTTACCACAAGAGTATTTTCAAAAAACATGTTCTTTAAACTTCAATATGTTGTTTTAATAACAATTTGTAGTTGTTTTTGAGAAATCTGTTTTGATATGAAACCTATAAAAATGGAGCTTGATCTCAGGTCAAAACATCCCTTCCAATTACAATTTGCATAAAAATTTCTAGTGCTTTCATTGAGTTTGTGAAGTGAGCTTAGTTTTTGAAGGTTTTTCTTAAAAAGATTTAAGTGCTTTTGTGATGGTTCATTTGGCTTGGGATTCAAGGTTCTGCTAAGTGCTGCAGTTGTGAGGGTCCTATTTCGAACTCCTTAGTCTTCAAATAAGGTGTTTTCTTTCCTAATTATTTTCTCTTGTAAAAGTGTGTGTGTGTGTATGTACTTCTTGAAAGAGTTTCTAGAACTAAGTATGTTGTTAGAATAATGTGTTTCAGCTTGTGATCTTGGTGCTTGGAGGGTTCAAGAAGTAAGTGGTTTGTAAAGATTGTTTTGTTTAAGTGGAATCCATCTTGGTATAAGGTGAGATTGGATGTAGCTCTTGTTGAGTGAACCAGTATAAAATTATGTGTCATTATCCTTTCTTGATCATTGCTTTAAAAGTAAAATTTGGAAATTTGTGATAAAATAAATTTGTTGTTTTCAAATTAAATCTGTTATTTTAACTGCTACTGGGTTAAATCATATTCTGTCCTTCAAGATTCTGATAAGACTTTAATCTTTCTTAAAACTCAAGGCATCTTTAATCCTTGAATGGGTATTACGTGATTTAAGTTTCAGACAAGCAATCATTTTCAAGACTTCATCATATTAAAACTGAATTCAAAAATGGCTTTTGAAAGTGCTTGCTGGATTTAATTTGTTTTCCCTAAAATCCCCTTAACATAATTATTTCAAGTGAAACCTCTTTGAACTGAGTGGATTAAAGGTACTGTTTTCGAAATCAAAATTTAAATATTGTATCTCTTGATTTTAATCTTCAAAGTGTTACTTTGTTAAATCATCGTGTTTAATGTCTAACATTGTCTTCAATAGTGTCTTTGGATAAAAGACTTGAATTGATTAGTCAGGAATAAAATTTGTTGATCTTAAAACGAATTTGTTATATTTCTAAAACTGCTTCCTAAAATAAGAAATCACTATGTTTTTCTTTAATTTAATCTATTATTTTTCTGTCAGAATTGCTTAAATAACATTTTAGCGAAAATTTTCTTAAGTACAATTCATCCCTTCTTGGACTTAGACTCGTAATTTTGAATTTTTGAGATGGTTTGCGGAAGCTCAATGAAAATAGCGGACAAGGATGGCTCCAATGGAGCTATGGTTTCCTTGAAGGTGCATGAGAGGTAGGAGAGTGATTGGTTGGGCCATATCACTTGGAGAGGTGAAGAAGAAGATCAAGATGTTTATCTTAGAGAGGTCTAGACAAGGGAGTGAGAAAGAATGCAAACTTGGCAAAAAATCACTCATATATTTGATCTTAGAAAAATGAGAGCCAAGCACCCCAATATATAGGAGAGAGGGCTGAACATTGTGGAGTCAAAATTTGAAAATTCAAAATAAAACTCTCCAATGAGAATGTGTCATGTGGAGTCAGGTGGAGTCATGCTTTCCATGCTTATTAGCTCACACCTTCCATGTTAAATCCTTTCCACTCCTAGGCTGTCATGTGGATGTCCATGTGCTCCATGCCAAGGTAATTTTCGTCCTCTAACATACCCTAGAAGTTTTAGGGTTACATTGGGCTCAAAGAAGCCCAATTGTTACCCTAACTAGTCACTTTTAACCCTGATTAGACCTATTTTACTATTATCCCAAAGCAAGCCCAAAAACCTATGCTACTTGGCCCAAATATTTGGTCCAATTATTTTATGCTACTAGGCCCAATACATGGCCCATGAAATCCTAAACAACTTACACAATTTATTTAAGCTAAAGCTTGGCCCAAAAATAATGTTAACTAGTTAGCCGAAACTCAGTCTTCTTGTGTTTTTTTGACTAAAGCTCTAGTTTATGTTTTGATGAGTTGGAGGTATTCTTGGATATGTTTGCACATTTCTTTATCCTAGACCCATATTTGCAAATAAATCCATAAACAACCTTTAGGTCTTCATCCTCCTTATTATGTGGTTGTGTGTGGCTGGGGTTTTACCATCAGATTTCTTATAGTTGCCATGAGGAGTGGGGAGAGTGATTGGTTCATCCATATCACTTGGAAGAGGTGGAGAAAGAGACCAAAGGTGTCTATCCTAGAGAGGCTAGAGAATAGAGTGCTCAGGCTTGCAATTTGACAACATAACACTCATATATTTGATCTATTAAATCATGAATCAAGCATCTCCTTTTATAGGTGAAGGAGGTCGGCCAAGGGTTACAAAAAGTGGTGGGAAAACTAAAAAATAAATGGTTTGAATTAGGCGTCTAAACAAGTCACAAGGCAAACATGTTCAAGTGTGCATCATGTGACCTAATTAGGTCTAATGATCGGTCTAGAGTTTAATGTGGACTACAATTAAACCCAATTATACCCTATGTAGGTTTTAGAAACTCAACCCTAATTTACTTAAAGCAAAAATACAAGTAAAAATCATACTCTACTTTTAGCAAGAAAACTTAAATCCTAATCTAGAACTTATACTAGGTGATGACACTTTTGAATATATATAAGAAAGTGTCTTTGCCATCAGTAGCAAAGTTCTGATCTTCTTGCCATAACTCTAGTGGTTGGTCCTGAGCTGAGGCCTCTCCCATGACTTAGACTTTTTGAGGGAGGTGGAGAAGATCCATACAACTATGTGTTGACATGAACTTCACAGATTCTCATAGTTGTAGGAAAGACAATAATTGTGAGAATAAATTGACTAATCTTAGCGTTAATAATAAATTATACTTAGTTATGTACTTTTTTGTGCCTCTTTATCTTACTTTAGATTTTTTTCATAATAGATACAAATTTTTTTTTCTTTGTTAGGTTGAATTCTTTTTTCTTACATAAATTTTGATTTGATTTTTTCATATTTTGAATTCCTGTCTTTTTCTTTTTTATTTTATGTTTAATATGAAGATAAATAATTAATGAATTTTGAAGTGTTAGTTTAATTGAAATGTGAAAATTAACATAATGATTATTAACATGAACTTTAATAAAAAAAATTATTACTTTCATCTTTAAACTTTCTTTATATCTTAATAATCTTTCATTTTACTCGTTGGAGATATAACTTAATCCTATTTCTATTCATATCTATTGCATCTCCTTCAAAATATTCACCATCTCTGTCACAGACGAAGATACCATTGATATAGTTTCACCTCCACTCTTCTATTGCAATGGATGCTTCAAGACACATTGAGATTGAAGGTTGAAACAGCAACACATCATACAGTTGCATTCCTTAGGGACTTTTCTATTCTTATTACATTTCTTAATCTCAATAGTGAATATGGTAAAGTATTATTGTCTAACTTCAAACGTTTTTTTCTAAATTTAGGTAGTTATTCTTTTATATACTTTGAGTTATTATCTTTTACAATAAATTTCTAGGTTATTATTATTATTATTGATTGTTCAATAAATGAAAATAGTTGTTTTTCTTATTTTCCTTTGATACGTTATGTCGATCTTTGATTTGCTAACATTTTAAACAATTTCCTTTTATTTATAATATTATAATAATTTTCAACATCGCATAAACTTGTTATGAAGACAACAAATGAGGAAGGAAAAAATTTAATAAGGAAATAATTGTTAATTATTTTTAATTTTTATTTTGAAAGTAAGAAATATCAATAAATCCATCAAATATATTTTTTCAATTGATAGAGGAAGGGGTGGAATGAATGGAGTGCTGAAATGTGAAGGTTGAAAGTTTTTGTATTATACATTTGTGTAATAATAACTTAAAATTGTCAATACGTCTCTCAAATGACTTTTCATTTTTATTTTTTAATTGTTAAAGAAAGTGGAAGAATTGGAGTGTTGTAATAATAGTATATACAAATTAAACTTTATAAAATTGAAACAACAGTAAGACTTGTAGAAAATTATTATATAAGAGGACAATAGGGAAAAGTTAATTAATCGTTATAATTTGTATTAATTATTTTTTTAATCCAAACCTTACTATTTATTTGTTATCTCTGTAATTGTTTTAAAAAAAGTTGTATACAAATTTAATTTATTTTTTCATATCTCTATTTCACAAATACTTTGTTTTATTTAATTGACTGTTTACTATTTTATCTACTTAAATAAAAAAATTGCTTATTAATTTAAAAAATGACTTGGTATCAAATGTTATATTTCGTTGTTTTCCCCCCCATAATAACTAGGTCCCACTAAAATGCAATTTGATTCACGTAAATTTTCAAATTAGAATAACAATTAAAATATGCATCGACATAAGAAAGGTAAAGATGAATAATACTTAAGATTTCTTCTTTTAAACGCGTGAAATTCCTTAAATTCTTGACAATTTATAAAATTCTTTTAAATGTTATCAATGAAGATATTTCAAATTGTTTAGAATTTAAACTAATAACATTTTCATAATAAAAGTTTTTAAAAAAAAATGCTTTCTGCCAAAATCTTTCAAAATTTTGAACACATTTTTCTTAAAATTAATAACGGATTTCTTTCTGGTTGTTTCACTTGAACTCTTGTTTGTGAATTTCTTCTACTGTCTTCAAACTACACTAATTTTGATATTTTAAAATATATTAAAAAAATTAATATATCAAAATCAATATATTTTGAAAGCATAATAAAAAAAAATACAAAAAATCCAACAGAGAATCTGAAATCTCACGATGTATGAATGTTGTTTAATCACTATATTGTGGTGGATGAGGCTACCAATTCCAGCATTCTAACCACAATCTTGAGACTAAACAAAATAAAGGAAGCAAGCATGAGAAGAGGATAGAACTTTTGTGTGCATGATTCTGCCTAATGATAAGAGTGAAAGATAACATAAGTATCAAGGTTGTTGTTGGAGGGGGGTAGTAATTAGCATTTTCAACTCAACAAGTTAACACATGCTGCAGCTATTGAGTTGAGTACAAGAAGAAAGAAACAAGTTCAGGGAAACAAATTTGATATCCTTGTAATACAATCAATCACTCATCCTCCTCGCATATGTGCACCTAGCTCACCAAACTGATCATCAGCCTCCACTGTATCTTCAGATAGCCGCACAGCATCCAGCTTCTGCTTCAGAATTTCTATGGCATTTAGTACTAATTGAGAAGATTTAATTGCTCCAGTAGATTCAACTGTGAATATGAAGCTATCCTGCCTTGCAATGATTTCCACTAGCCCAGGCTTTCCCATGGCTTCTGCTTTCTTAATCACCTCATCATCATATGAGTATGCCTCGGAATCAACCACCATTACCTAATAAAAGCCAAAAATATCACATTTCATTTTCAAAGACAGAAAACCCGGTAATACAAATTATATCAGAGGATTCATTACAACAAAACAAATTGAACCTAAAAAAAGGATATTAACTATTAAGTTTAAGTACCGCATATCAACATTTCAAAATAGAGAAAAATATGTATAGCAGAGAGGCTGACAGAATTAGCCAGATATACACTTAGGAACTCTTAATGTGCCTTCCTTTGACAACAATACCTTCAGTAGATAATTCTCCGGAATACCATACATCCACCCATCATGAGCTGGACAGCAAATCTTGATACTAAATTCTCGTTTGCTGTAAATAGTTTTGCAGCTCAAGGTTCTCTATGAAATTGATAGCTTAAAACTGGATAGGCACAAGTCCTTCACATTCATTCTAGCATTGTTTTGTTTAGTTTTTCTTTTTCTTGTCACTTGAGTTTATAGTTTATCAATCTCAGATGGTGACCAAACCATAAAACACTAGCAATGTAGCAGAAAGCAGGATGATGAGGAAAAATTGAAAAGTAACGCACTTACTCAATATTCATCATCATATATACATGATTAGCAATAAAAAGTCACACCTGTAACCCAAAAAATAGTAAAAAATGCTTTAAATCACAGATTGTGGCATGTAGCAACTGGCTCTAAAAACGCTAGCAAGATGGCTTTAAATTCTTTTTGAAGTTTATTTATATAATGTACCACATAAATTCTCAAAAATGAAAACAATAACTCAAAATTAATAACATCCATAACTGACAGTCATAGGTGCCTTAAACTAAACATATATGTAATACGACAAAAGCCAAATACAAGTTTTCTAAATAGGAACTATCAATCATCTTCTAAATCCAAGACGTCTTTATGATTTTCACTATTATTACATCTATAGATTTATATTTGGAAATTAATATCCAAAAATTAAGCCCTCTAAGGAAATGCTAATCTCGGTTTAAGGGATTCTTGTAATCAACACATAGCACCTACTACACTAAACTGTTCTGCGACAGAAGCTCTTGTAGCAAGCAGAGTTTGCTCCGCATTGCTATAGAGCACAATTTAAAACTCTGGTAGAAATAACAATAAAAGTCAAGGAAACACCAATCTTTTGTCTTGGTACTTGAGATAACGGCATGGTTGTCCACTACCAAGCAGGAGAGAATAGATAACGGAACAGAGGATATTAAATGTATTAGGCATTCAGAAGAACAGAGAAAGGAGTCAAAGGTGGTGTCCTGGAAGACCACCACAGATGGGTGGATCCAGTCACAGAACAGTGAGGATGTTGGTGACAAAGTGGATCTAAAGAGATGACAAGCATGGGAACACAAGGGTTAGTTTTTTTAACATTCTGATGAAGTAGTGGGAAGGTTAACTTTGGTCTGTAAAAGAACTGCGGAGGCATGCAAATTCAATATATCTCCATAACAACAAAAAGTCCAGTTTCATAAAAATCAAGGAAAAACCACTCTTTTGTGTTGGTCCTTACCCAACCCCCAACCTATCAAAACAACAGTTTCTTAAGGGTAATAAAGACACATCACTGCCACGGTCACTTCTTAGGCCTTGACTGTGGCTACAAGAGCCACAGGCAAAACGCACAGCAAATCAATTCTCTGCAGCAGTAGGACAAGGTAATAACTCTACCCGCACTATTTCCTTACTTGCAATGTCTTTTCTACAAGAAGTTGATAACACCTTCCAAAATGATACTGAATGAACTTATTTACTTTTCCCCGTTTTTCAGGGCCGACAGAAGAATTTGCTTTCACATAACCTGAGACTGGAGCTTGGAAGTGATGGAGGCCATGGTAGTAGAATCGAGATACAAGTAATGTATCGGAGAGTAGATATTATGAATCGTAAATCGTTTCGTATCGTGAATCGTAAGATTCATAAACATTACAAAATTTAATATATACTTAAATATATAAGATATGTATACATGCAAGATACAATAAATTATATATATACCACATAATTTCACCAAAACAACCTCTAAAAAAATAATGTGGTGCATACATGTTATTAAACAAATTCTGTCTATCTTCTTTTATTTACTCATTTTTTAAAATCCACACTGATTCATACAATAAAGAATCGTTTCGTTTCGGGATTCAGCG
>Ga0123342_1007620_pt1 | contig 14179 bp, 2 predicted proteins | sample Turbeawhitnodule_FD_89960 | JGI IMG/M metagenome (GOLD analysis project Ga0123342, IMG submission 89960) | Root nodule microbial communities of legume samples collected from Mexico - Turtle bean Mexico white nodule | ecosystem: Host-associated > Plants > Roots > Nodule | place: Mexico: Nepantla...
CTGCACTTCCAATTTTCACAACCCTTTCTTCTCTTTCATTTCCCCACTTTCCCTTCCAACCATGCCACTCCTTGAAACACTTGGTGGTGCTCTTTTTGGTGCTGTTCTCCAGCTCCTTTTTCACAAGCTCGATTCTCATCAAATCCTGGACTACTTTCGTGGGAGAAAGCTGGATGAGAAGCTGCTGAAAAATTTGAGGAGGAAGTTGGTGTCCATCAATGCTGTGATTGATGATGCAGAACTAAAGCAGTTCACAAATCCATATGTTAAGGCATGGCTTGATGATGTCAGAGACGTGTTGCTGGACACAGAGGATCTGCTGGATGAAATAGACTATGAATTCTCCAAAACTCAGTCACAACTTCAATACCAAACCAGTTCTAGCCAGGTACGCAGTCTTGAATCCAAGCTGAAAGAACACCTAGATGACATTGAATCTCTTTTAAACCAAAAGGATGATCTAGGTCTCAAAAATGCTGTTGGTGTCGGATCCGAATTTGGTAATAATAAAGTGTCAGAGAAAAGAAATGAGTCGTCATCATTGGTGGCTGAAGAGGTTATTTATGGCAGAGATGAGGACAAAGAAATCATTTTTGATTGGCTGACATCTGATCATGAGAACTGTAGCCAACTGTCAATACTTGCTATTGTGGGTATGGGCGGAATGGGTAAGACCACACTTGCTCAACATGTATACAACAACCCAATGATAGAGGATAAATTTGCTATCAAAGCATGGGTCTGCGTTTCTGATGAATTCGATGTTTTCAAGACAACTAGAGCAATTCTTGAGGCAATCCATAAGTCAACTGATGATAGCAGAAACCTAGAAATGGTTCAGGGACTATTGAAAGAAAAGTTGATGGGAAAGAAGTTTCTCCTCGTTCTGGATGATGTATGGAACGAACATCGAGACCAATGGAAATCATTGAAAACTCCTCTTAAATATGGTGCTAAGGGAAGTACAATTCTTATCACAACACGCATTAACAAAGTTGCTTCTACCGTGGGGTCAAACAAGATTCACCAACTAAAGCAATTACAAGAATATCACAGTTGGCAAGTTTTTGCTAAACATGCTTTTCAAGGTGATAACTCTAAGTCTATTTCTGAGTTGAAGGAGACTGGCATGAAGATAGTTGAAAAGTGCCAAGGACTGCCTCTGGCCCTTGAAACGGTAGGAGGTCTTTTACAGTCAAAGTCTTTTGTTTCAGAGTGGGAAGGTGTACTGAGAAGCAACATATGGGACTTACCAATAGAAGATAGTAAAATCATCCCCGCTTTGTTGTTGAGTTATTATCATCTGCCTTCTCATCTCAAGAGATGTTTCGCTTATTGTGCGTTATTCCCCAAAGACCATAGGTTTGACAAGGAGAGCTTAATTCTATCATGGATGGCTGAAAATTATCTACAATGCTCTCAACAAAGTAAGTCTCCAGAAGAAGTAGGTGAACAATACTTCAATGATCTATTATCAAGGTCATTCTTTCAACAGTCAATTACGTACAACAAAACATACTTTGTCATGCACGACCTTGTCAATGATTTAGCAAAGTACGTTTCTGGTGAAATGTGTTTCAGGTTGGGAGTTGATAACGCTGAAGGAGAAAGAGTACCAAAGAGCATTCGTCACTTTTCAACTGTAAAGACGGTTGAATGTGATGTGTATAGGAGTTTATGTGATGCTAAAAGGCTACGAACATTTATAACAGTTGTCTACTATGACATGTCAATGCAAGAGTTGGTCTCCAACATTAAATTCTTACGGCTCCTATCTTTGACTTACTGTCGTGACATAATAGAGGTACCAGACACTATAGCCGATCTCATACATCTCCGTTCATTAGACCTTTCAGCCACACACATAGCGAGACTTCCTGACTCAATATGTTCACTCTATAACTTGCAAGTGTTGAAGCTGAACCATTGTACCTATTTGAAGGATTTGCCCTCGACTTTGCATGAGCTCACCAAGTTGCGTCGCCTTGAACTTATGGGAACTTATTTAAGAAAGGTTCCTTTGCTTTTAGGAAAGCTGAAGAATCTTCAAGTATGGATGGGTGAGTTTGAGGTTGGCAAAAGTAGTAGTGAATTCAGTATTCAACAACTAGGACAACTTGATCTTCGCAAGAGTTTGGTAATTATAAATCTTGAAAATATTGTGAATCCTTGTGATGTATTAACAGCAGATTTGAAGAATAAACCATATCTTGTGGACTTATATTTAAAATGGAATTTGAAGCGGGACAATGAGGATTCAATAAAAGAAAGAGAAGTACTAGAGTATCTACAACCTTCCAAACATTTGGAGAAGTTGTCAATCACGGGCTATTGTGGCACACAATTTCCAGGTTGGTTATCGAATAAATTTCTATTCAATATTGTGTCGTTAACCTTGAATAACTGTAAATATTGCCATTGGTTGCCTTGCCTTGGGACTTTTGCATTTCTCAAGGACTTGCAAATTCAAGGCCTTCATAAGATAGTGAGGATAGATGCTGATTTTTATGGGAATAGCTCTTCTGCATTTGCATCCTTGGAAAAGCTGAGGTTTACTGATATGAAAGAATGGGAAGAATGGCAATGCATGACGGGTTCTTTTCCACATCTTCAAAGTCTTGTTGTGTCGGAATGTCCCAAACTAGGGCACTTGCCAAAGAACCTTCCTCATTTAAAGAATTTGTCTATTTATGATTGCAAACAACTTGAGGCATGCAATCCCAGGACAGTAGAAATTGAAGGGGTGAAGATGGAGACATCTTCATTTGATATGATGGGGAACCTCCTATGCGATACTCCTCTTGAATACTTGTTTATTAATTCTTGTCCTGGCATGACTATTCCCATAAACCATTGCTACCATTTTCTTGTACATTTGGATATCAGAAAATGTTGTGAGTCTCTCACGAACTTCCCTCTGGACTTATTTCCAAAACTCTACCACCTTGGATTAATCGAGTGTCGTAACCTACAGATGATATCACAAGTGCAACCTCATGGTCATTTGAAGTTTCTGATAATTAAAGAATGTTCTGAATTTGAATCATTTCCCAATGAAGGATTATTGGCACCTCAACTAGAGACATTTTCGATTGAAGAATTGAAGAAATTGAAATCAATGCCTAAATGCATGTTTGCCCTTGCATCTCTTAATGATTTGTATATAAAGGATTGTCCAGGAGTTGAGTTGTCTGACGAATGTTTGCCATCAAATCTAAAATATATACGTTTGTTCAATTGCTCCAAACTTGTTACCTCACTAAAGAAGGGGGTTTGGGGAACCAACCCTTCCCAAAAATCCTTGTCTATTGAAAAAAAGGATGTAGAGTATTTCCCAGGGGAAGGTTTGCTCCCACTCTCTCTTAATCAGCTAAGCATAAAAGATTGTCCAAATCTTAAGAAACTGGACTACATGAGTCTTTGTCACCTCTCTTCTCTTGAGAGATTGGACATTCATAATTGTCCAATATTCCAATGCTTACCAGGGGAGGGTCTGCCCGACTCCATTTCACATCTTAGTATTAGAGATTGTCCACTGCTCAAACAGCGGTGCAAGAAAGAAGAAGGCGAAGACTGGGAAAAAATTGCTCACATTAAAAGTATATGGGTTGATAGAGAGCAAGTAAACATATAAGACGAAGCACAAATTGAAAATTTCTAACACACCAATTCTCATATGCCTACATCTTCATCAGGTGCCACTTCTCCACATTATCTTTGAATCATTTCTATTACAATCTTATTTATGCAAATATTTTATGTTGATCATTTTCGTCACGCATCAACTAATCTTCTTTTTAATGTTATGTTTTACATGCAACAATTTCTATTATCGATATTAAAGTTGAGTAACCATGTTTATATTTAAGGAACATAGAAAATAGGGAAGTAGAAAATTCTGAAAGTTATGGCATCAATTCCACCACGGGTGTACTCTATTGTTGGGAGTGGTCATGGTTTCATCCATTCACTTGTTGGGTAAACTTGTTTCCTCACCACTCTCTTTCTTCCTTCTTCTTATTTCATACTTACATTATATGATTCTCTCTTTCAATATTATACCTTTCTTTCTTAAAATATGATTTCTATAGCTTTCTTCTCCCATACATACTGAGAATATTTCACTCTTTATGATCAGCAAACATTAGCAGCATGATCAGGAAACAACAAAGATGTTGAGAGTGATGAACCTCAAATATTCTTTCCACAGCCTGAAAATACTTGAAAGTAGGTGTTGTTCTAGCTTCTTTTAGACATTAGTTTGTGTGTAATGTAATATTTTCTGAACAACAAAGATCTTTACACATATGAATGAATATTTTCCATTTAATGTAATGTAATGAATGTACACCTCATTTTCTGTCAAGATTATGGACATAATTTTACATTGAATTTAATAAATTATCAACTACAAAGGTTCCATCATGCAAGTACATTTAAAAAGATTCAACTTTCTTTTCTTCAGAATCATTAATTGTAAACTTCTAAGGGCTCTCTTCAGTTATATTATCCCTGATAATTACTAAGCAATTATCTCCTAAATCAAAAATTTCTTCATGTTCTGTGTGTCTTCTCCATTAATCTTAAATACATATTATTTTGTGAAAACTGGACTTTTACGTGTTAACAATATGAAGAATTGTCTTCTTAAAACTTGTTCTTTGATTGAAGGATCATTTCTTCCTACACCCATGATTTCAACCTGCAGCCTGATAGGATTGGTGAAATAATCATTTTTTCCTTATTGAAAATACATTTTGAATTGTGTAATCGATAATGTATTTTTAGATGCATAATTCGTGTTGGTGGCTAGAGTCCTTGTAATCATTGATGGTTGTGGATGGCGAGGCCTTCTGAGAATGCATCTTGTTCATGAAGAGCTACCATCGGTGGCCTAGCATGAGCGACAACGACGGAGAACTTCTTGTATAAGGGTTGAGATATCCTTGAAGTGTCCTTTTTAATTCATTTATTTTTTGCTGATAAAGAAAACGACGGAGGACTCAGAATCGATGCACTTGCACTTACACTTTTGTAGCAACGTTGAATTGGTGAGCAATTTTGAGCAATTTGATGGTGCGATCTTTGTTCCCCTACGTGATTGCTTCCTTGGCCTTCCATGACGAAAACAACTATTTAACTAACACAGAATTTGAGTGGAGTAGTAGCACATGGTGAATGAAATTGATGATTAGAATAAATTAAGGAAGAGGTGAATTAAACGTTGTTGTGATGTGTGAAATTTTTAGATGGAATGCAAGAGGGAAAAGGTGTTGTGTATTATTCAGATAGTGGAATTTAAGTTTAACTCAATCCTACAAAATTGACTTTTATAGTGAAGATTGTCCTAACTTATATATTGTAAATTAACCTTATTTATAGTCAATATGGAATCTCCAACACATCCTCAACATCAAGATTTGATAAAGAGTGACACGATAGACTCAAATCTAAACTAAGAGATAGATTCTTAATTGTTCTGATGTCACAAGTACTTTCATATGTTTTTTGCACCCAGGTAAGGAGGCACGTCCATAAACAAGATAGAGGGAAGAAAAGCCAGGACATTTTGTTTTCGGAAAACAAGTTTTGTTCACTCTCGGTCTAGGACTTACTATGCCTTGCTCCATGGGTATTTTGATCTAAAAGTTTTACCACAAATTCGAAACTGTGTCTATTGAGTTTTATCTGAGATTTGAGTCCCAGATACGTCCCACAAGATTCGCAATTTTTTATTCATCACTGCTAGGGATGAAATGAAGGTTCGTTTGTGTGTGAAACTGTTTGATTTTTTTCCTAGGTGACTACTCGTCCGTTTGACCTGAAATTTGTCATGTTTTGTCCCAAATTCAGTCGAGATTCTTACTAGGAATTTATGGAAAAAACTATTTCGGGGGAATTTTTCAGAAATTTTGTGCAAACCAAGGCTATCCTCTACCGAAACTTGTGAAATTTCGCCCTACTTTTTTCAAATTTTTTTTCTGGGTTTGTATTGCGCTGAAAAATATTCACACAAGTACTTTCATATGTTGTTTGCACCCAGGTAAGGAGGCACGTCCATAAACAAATCAGAAAAAGAAGATAGGGGGTAGAAAAGCCAAGACGTTTTGTTTTCGAAAAACCGATTTTAATCACTCTCGATCTGGAACTTTCTACGCCTTACTCCTTGGGTATTTTGGTATGAAATTTTTACCAAAAATATTTCACTGTGTCTATTGAGTTTTTGCTAACATTTAAGCCCCAGATTCGTTCCACAAGATTTACAATAAATTTTTTCTTTATCACTGCCAGGGTGAAAGGAAGGTTCGTTTGTGTGTTAAACTGTTTGATTTTTTACCTAGGTGAATACTCGTCCGTTTGACCTGAAATTTGTCGCATTTTGTCCCAAATTCAGTCAAGATTGTTACGTGGAATTTTAGGGAAAAACTATTTTGGGAGAATTTTTCAGAAATTCTGTGCAAACCAAGGCTATCCACTACCGAAACTTGTGACATTCCGTCATACTTTCTGCAATTTTTTTCTGGGTCCGTATTGTAGTAAAAAAATTCACACAAGTACATTGATATGTTGGTTTCACCTAGGTAAGGAGGCACATCCACAAACAAATCACAAAAAAAAGATAGGGGGTAGAAAAGCAATGACGTTTTCTTTTCGGAAATCTAGTTTTGTTCACTCTTGGTCTAGGACTTACAATGGATTACACCTTGGATATTTTTGTCTGAAATTTGTACCAGACATTCGACACTGTGTCTATTGAGTTTTAGATAAGATTTGACCCCTTGATTTGTCTCACAACATTCGCAATAAATTTTTTATTCCTCACTACCAAAACTGAAAGGAAGGTTCGTTTGTGTGTGAAACTGTTTGATTTTTTTCCTAAGTGAATACTCGTCCGTTTGACCTCAAATTTGTCGCGTTTTGTCCCAAATTCAGGCAAGATTGTTACGTGAAATTTTAGGAAAACACTACTTCGGGAGAATTTTTCAGAAATTTTGTGCAAACCAAGGCTATATCCTCTACCAAAAATTTTCAGAAATTTTGTGGAAACCAAGGATCCGCACTACTTTCTGCAATTTTTTTCTGGTTCCGTATTGCACTGAAAAAATTCATACAAGTACTTTCATATATTTTTTGCACCCAAGTAAGGAGACATGTCGATAAACAAATCACAAAAAGAAGATAAGGGTAGAAAAGCCAGGACGTTGTGTTTTTGGAAAACCAGTTTTGTTCACTCTCGGTTTGGAATATACTATGCTTTTCTCCATGAGTATTTTGGTCTGAAATTTTTACCAGATATTCGTCACTGTGTCTATTGAGTTTGGGCTACAATTTGAGCCCCAGATTTGTCCAACAAGATTCGCAATAAATTTGTTATTCATCGCTGTTAGGGATGAAAGGAGGGTTCGTTTATGTGTGAAACTGTTTGATTTTTCTCGTAGGTGATTGACCTGAAATTTGTCGTGTTTTGTCTCAAATTAAGTTGAGATTCTTAGCAGAAATTTCTGGAAAAAACTTTTTCGGGAGAATTTTTCAGATATTTTTTGCAAACCAGGGCTATCCTCTACCGAAACTAGTGAAATTCCGCCCTACTTTTTGCAATTTTTTTCTGGGTTCGTATTGCGCTAAAAAAATTCACACAAGTACTTTCATATGTTGTTTGCACCCAGGAAAGGAGACACGTCATTAAACATATCACAAAAAGAAGATAGGGGTAGAAAAGCCAGGACGTTGTGGTTTTGGAAAACAAGTTTTGTTCACTCTCAGTTTGGGACTTACTACGCATTGCTCCTTGGTTATTTTGGTATGAAATTTTTACCAGACTTTCGTCACTGTGTCTTTTGAGTTTTGGCTGAGATTTGAGCCCCAGATTTATCCCATAAGATTCGCCATAAACTTTTTATTCATCATTGTCAGGGCTGAAAGGAAGGTTCATTTGTGTGTGAAACTGTTTGATTTTTTCCGTAGGTGAAAACTCGTCCATTTGACTTGAAATTTGTCGTGTTTTGTCCCAAATTCAGTCGAGATTCTTATCAGGAATTTCTAGAAAAAAATATTTCGAGAGAATTTTTCAGAAATTTTGTGCAAACCAAGGTCATCCTTTACTGAAACTTCTAAAATTCCGCCCTACTTTTCGCAATTTTTATCTGGGTCCATATTGCTTCGAAAAAATTCACACAACTACTTTCATATGTTGTTTGCACCCAGGTGAGGTGGCACGTCCATAAAAAAACACAAAAAGAAGATAGGGGGTGGAAAACCCAGGACGTTTTGTTTTTGAAAAACCAGTTTTGTTCACTCTCGGTCTGGGACTTACTATGCCTTCCTCCTTGGGTATTTTGGTGTGAAATTTTTACCAGACATTCGCCACTGTGTCTATTGAGTTTTGGCAAAGATTTGAGCCCCATATTTATTCCACAAGATTCGCAATATATTTTTTATTCATCACTGCCAGGGCTGAAAGGTAGGTTCTTTTGTGTGTAAAATTGTATGATTTTTTTCCTACGTGAGTACTCGTCTGTTTGACCTTAAATTTGTCATGTTCTGTCCCAAATTCAGTCGAGATTCTTACCAGGAATATCAGGAAAAATCTATTTCGAGAGAATTTTTCAAAAATTTTGTGCAAACCAAGGCTATCCTCTACTTTCTACAAATTTTTTATGGGTTCGTACTCCGCTGAAAAAATTTACACAAGTACTTTCATATGTTGTTTGCACCCAGTTAAGGAGACATGACGATAAACAAATGACAAAAATAAGATAGGGGTCGAAAAGCTCGGACGTTGTGTTTTTGGAAAACCAGTTTTGTTCACTCTTGGTTTGAGACTTACTACGCCTTGCTCCTTGGTCTGAAATTTGTACCACACATTCTTCACTTTCTATTGAGTTTTGGTTGATATTTGACCCTCAGATTCGTCCCACAATATACGCAATTAATTTTTTATTCATTACTAGCAAAGATGAGAGCAAGGTTCGTTTGTGTGTGAAACTGCTTGATTGTTTTCCTAAGTGAATACTCGTCCATTTCACCTGAAATTTGTCGCGTTTTGTCCCAGATTCAGTCGAGATTCTTACCAGGTATTTCTGGAAAAAAAACTATTTCGGGAGAAATTTTCAGATATTTTGTGCAAACCAAGGCTATCCTCTACCGAAACTTATGAAATTTCGCTCTACTTTCTGCAATTTTTTTCTGGGTCTGTATCACACAAGTACTTTCATATATTGTTTGCACCTAGGTAAGGAGACACATTGATTAAAAAAATCACAAAAAGAAGATAGGGGTAGAAAACCCAAGACGTTGTGGTTTTGGAAAATCAGTTTTGTTCACTCTCGGCCTGGGACTTAGTATGCCTTACTCCTTGGGTATTTTGGTCTGAAATTTTTACCACACACTCGTCACTGTGTCTATTGAGTTTTGTCTGAGATTTGAGCCCTAAATTCGTCCCACAAGATTCACAATTAACTTTTTATTCATCACTGCCAGAGCTGAAAGTAAGGTTTGTTTGTGTGTGAAACTGTTTGATTTTTTTCCTAGGTGAGTAGTCGTCCGTTTGACCTGAAACTTGTCCCAAATTCAGTCGAGATTCTTACCACGAATTTCTGGAAAAATTTATTTTGGGAGAGTTTTTCAGAAATTTTGTACGGCCTATCCAGTGAAATTTCGCCCTACTTTCTATATTTTTTTTCTGGGTTCGTATTGCGGTGAAAAAATTCATACAAGTACTTTCATATGTTGTTTGCACCCAGGTAAGGACACACGTCAATAAAAAAATGAAAAGAAGAAGATAGGGGTAGAAAATCCAGGATGTTGTGTTTTTGGAAAACCAGTTTTGTTCACTCTCGGTTTGGGACTTATTAAACCTTGCTCCTTGGGTATTTTGGTATGAAATTTTTACCAGACATTCATCACTATGTCTATTTAGTTTTGTCTGAGATTTGAGCCCCAAATTCGTCCTACAAGATTTGCAATAAATTTTTTATGTCATCAATGCCAGAACTGAAAGGAAGGTTCGTTTGTGTGTGAAACTGTTTGATATTTTTTCTAGGTGAGTACTCATTTGTTTGACCTGAAATTTGTCATGTTTTATCCCAAATTTAGTCGAGATTCTTACCAGGAATTTCAGAAAAAACTATTTCGAGAGAATTTTTCAGAAATTTTGTGCAAACAAAGGTTTACCGAAATTTGTGAAATTTCGCCTTACTTTCTGCAATTTTTTTTCTGGGTTCGTATTGCGCTGAAAAAAATTCTCACAAGTACTTTCACATGTTGTTTGCACCCAGGTAAGGAGACACGTCGATTAACATATCACAAAAATAAGATAGGGGTAGAAAAGCAAGGAGGTTGTGTTTTTGGAAAACCAGTTTTGTTCACTCTTGGTTTGGGACTTACTACGCCTCGCTCCTTGGGTATATTGGTTTGAAATATTTACCACACATTCTTCATTTTGTCTATTTTGTTTTGGCTGAGATTTGACCCCCAGATTTATCCCACAAGATTCGCAATAAATTTTTTATTCATCACTATTAGGACTAATACGAAGGTTCGTTTGTGTGTGAAACTGTTTGAATTTTTTCGTAGGTGAATACTCGTCCGTTTGACCTGAAATTTGTCGTATTTTATCCCAAATTCAATTGAGATTTTTACGTGGAATTTCTGGAAAAAACTATTTTGGGAGAATTTTTCAGAAATTTTGTGCAAACCAAGGCTATCCTCTACCAAAACTTGTAAAACTTCACCCTACTTTATGCAATTTTTTTCTGGGTTCGTATTGCGCTGAAAAAAATCACACATGTACTTTCATATGTTGTTTGCACCCAGGTAAGGTGGCACGCCCATAAAAAAAATAACAAAAAAAAGATAGGGGGTAGAAAAGCCATGACGTTTTGTTTTCGAAGAACAAGTTTTGTTCACTCTCGGTCTGGGACTTACTATGCCTTGCTCCTTGGGTATTTTTGTCTGAAATTTTTACCAGACATTTGTCACTGTGTCTATTGAGTTTTGTATGAGATTTGAGCACCAGATTCGTCCCACAAGATTCGCAATAAATTTTTATTCATCACTATGAGGGCTGAAAGGAAGGTTCGTTTGTGTGTGAAACTGTTTGATATTTTTCCTAGGTGAGTTCTCGTCCGTTTTACCTGAAATTTGTCATGTTTTATCCAAAATTTAGTATAGATTCTTACTAGGAATTTCTGAAAAAAACTATTTTGGGAAATTTTTTCAAATATTTTGTGCAAACCAAGCCTATCCTGTACTAAAACTTGTGAAATTTCGCCATACTTTCTGCAATTTTTTTCTGGGTTCGTATTATGCTGAAAAAATTCACACAAGTACTTTCATATGTTGTTTGCACCTAGGTAAAGAGACACGTCAATAAACAAATCACAAAAAGAAGATTGGGGTAGAAAAGTCAGGACGTTGTGTTTTTGGAAAACTAGTTTTGTTCACTCCAAGTTTGGGACTTACAACGCTTTGCTCCTTGGGTATTTTGCTCGGAAATTTTTACCACACATTCCTCAGTGTGTCTATTGAATTTTTTCTGAGATTTGAGCCCCAGATTCGTCTCACAAGATTCGTAATAAATTTTTTATTCATCACTGCCAGGGCTGAAAGGAAGATTAGTTTGTGTGTGAAACTATTTCATTTTTTTCCTAGGTGAGTACTTGTCTGTTTGACCTGAAATTTTTTCATGTTTTGTCCCAAATTCATTCGAGATTCTTACCAGGAATTTGTGGAAAAAACTATTTCGGAAGAACTTTTCTGAAATTTTGTGCAAACCAAGACTATCCTCTACCTACTTTCTGCTATTTTTATCTGGGTTCGTATTGCGTTGGAAAAAATCATACAAGTACTTTCATATGTTATTTGCATCTAGGTAAGGTGGCACGCCCATAAAAAAATCACAAAAAGAAGATAGGGGTTAGAAAAGCCATGACGTTTTGTTTTCGAAAAACAAGTTTTGTTCACTCTCGGTATGGGACTCACTACGCCTTGCTCCTTGGATATTTTGGTCTAAAAGTTTTACCAGAGATTCATCACTGTGTCTATTGAGTTTTGTCTGAGATTTGAGCTCCAGATTCGTCCTACAAGATTCACAATAAATTTTGTATTCAGCACTGCCAGGGCTGAAAGGAAGGTTCGTTTGTGTGTGAAACTGTTTGATTTTTTTCGTAGGTGAATACTCGTCTGTTTGACTTGAAATTTGTCACGTTTTATCCCAAATTCAATTGACATTCTTACGTGGAATTTTGGGAAAAAACTATTTCGGGATAATTTTTCAGAAATTTTGTGCAAACCAATGCTATCTTCTACCAAAACTTATGAAATTTCGCCCTACTTTCTACAATTTTTTTCTGTGTTTGTTTTGTGCTGGAAAAAATTCAGACAAGTACTTTCTTACGTTGGTTGCACCCAGGTAAGGAGACACGTCGAGAAACAAATCACAAAAAGAAGATAGGGGTAGAAAAGCGAGGACGTTGTGTTTTTGGAAAACCAGGTTTGTTCACTCTCAGTTTAGGAGTTACTACGCCTTTCTCCTTTGGTATTTTGGTATAAAATTTTTACCAGACATTCGTCACTGTGGCTATTGAGTATTGGATGAGATTTGAGTCACAGATTTATTCCACAAGATTCGTAATAACATTTTTATTCATCAGTGTCAGAGTTGAAATGAAGGTTTGTTTGTGTGTGAAACGTTTTGATTTTTTTCCTAGGTGAGTACTTGTCTGTTTGACCTGAAATTTGTCATGTTTTGTCCCAAATTCAGTCGAGATATTTACCAGCAATTTCTGAAAAAAAAAACTATTTTTGGAGAATTTTTCAGAAATTTTGTGCAAACCAAGGCTATCATCTACCGAAACTTGTGAAATTTCGCCCTACTTTCTGCAATTTTTTTCTGGCTTCATATTGCACTGAAAAAATTCACACAAGTACTTTTATATGTTGTTTGAACCTAGGTAAGGAGACACGTCGATAAACATATCACAAAAAGAAGATAGGGGTAGAGAAGCCAGGACGTTGTGTTTTTGGACAACTAGTTTTGTTCACTCTAAGTTTGGGACTTACAACGCTTTGTTCCTTGGGTATTTTGGTCGGAAATTTTTACCACACATTCGTCACTGTGTCTATTGAGTTATGATTGATTTTTGAGCCCCAGATTAATCCCACAAGATTCGCAATAAATTTTTTATTTATCACTGTCATGCTGAAAGGAAGGTTCGTTTGTGAGTGAAACTATTTGATTTTTTTCGTAGGTGAAAACTCGTCTGTTTAACCTGAAAGTTGTAGTGTTTTGTCCCAAATTCAGTGGAGATTCTTACGCGGAATTTCAGGAAAAAAACTATATCGGGAGAATTTTTCAGAAATTTTATGCTAACCAAGGCATGGTTCAAATCTCAGTCAAAATTTAATAGACACAATGACGAATGTGTGGTAAAAATTTCAGACCAAAATACCCAAGGAGTAAGGCGCAATAAGTCCCAGACCGAGAGTGAACAAAACCGGTTTTCCGAAAAAAAAATGTTCTGGCTTTTCTTCCCCGTATCTTCTTTCTGTGATTTGTTTATGGACGTGCCTCCTTACCTGGGTGCAAACAACATACAAAAGTAATTGGGTGAATTTTTTCAGCGCAATACGGACCTAAAATAAAATTGCAGAAAGTAGGGCGAAATTTCACAAGTTTTGCTAGAGGATAGCCTTGGTTTGCACAAAATTTTTGAGAAATTATCCCGAAATGGATTTTTCCTCAAATTCTACGTAAGAATGTTCACTGAATTTGGGACAAAACGCGATATATTTCAGGTCAAACAGATGAGTATTCACCCAGCAAAAAAATCAAACAGTTTCACACACAAATGAACCTTCCTTTCGGCCCGAGCAGTGATGAATAAAAAATTTATTACGAATCTTGTGCGAGGAGTCTGGGGCTCAAATCTTAGCCAAAACATAATAGACACAATGACGAATGTCGGGTAAAAATTTCAGACCAAAATACCCAAGGAGTAAGGCGAGGTAAGTCCCAGACCGAGAGTGAACAAAACTGGTTTTCCGAAAACAAAACGTCCTGGCTTTTCTTCCCCGTATCTTCTTTCTGTTATTTGTTTATGGACGTGCCTCCTTACCTGGGTGCAAACAACATACGAAAATGCTTTTGTGAATTTTTTAAGCTTCACACGGACCCGAA
>Ga0123342_1007621_pt1 | contig 14178 bp, 14 predicted proteins | sample Turbeawhitnodule_FD_89960 | JGI IMG/M metagenome (GOLD analysis project Ga0123342, IMG submission 89960) | Root nodule microbial communities of legume samples collected from Mexico - Turtle bean Mexico white nodule | ecosystem: Host-associated > Plants > Roots > Nodule | place: Mexico: Nepantla...
CAATGCTTAGAAGTCTGTCAGAGTACTCTTTTACGGATTCTGACTCCTCCATTCTCTGCAGTTCAAACTCCCTGATTAGATTCAGCACTTGCATTCCACGAATCCTCTCATCACCTTCATATTTGGTCTTGAGGTAGTCCCAGATTTCTTTTGTTGACTTCAAGGAAATTATCCTTGTGAATACCATAGGAGATACAACTGCAAATAGACATGTTTTTGCCTTTGATCTTTTCATCTTCTGTTCCTTGTGTGATTTTATTTGTGGCACAGTAGGGTTTTCTGGAAGAGACTGAATTTCCTCTTCTACAGCTTCCCATAAATCCAATGCTTCTAGGTAGGTCTCCATACGAACAACCCACATTTGATAATTGTCTCCATCAAAGACAGGTGGTGCCATCGCTGAAAAATTGAAACCTCAAGAAGATAGCTCTGATACCAATTGTTGGTTTTTGTTGAATAAATCAGAGGAAAATATTTTATTATCTTTGCTAACAATTACATTTATAGTACTTGCACAAACTCTTAACTAAATTTAATGAGCAGTTACCTAGAAATATTAAATCAACAATTAAAACAGAATTAAAACAGAATAATAAAATATCACTTGCACTTATGTGCATTTATTTGCAGTTAAAAAACAAAATTTTCAACACATGTGAGTTTCGATCCAGTCATTGATGTTTTTTTCTGGTAGAGATGTGATAGCTGACGTTGTTTTCAAAAGAGGATCAGAAGACCATCACTTGAATTATCGTGGCTTTTATACTGTGGTTCTCGAGAGGGATAAGGAGGTGGTTTCTGTTGCTACTGTAAGGATTGTTAACCTACTTGGGAGTGGAGAGGTTGGTTCTGCCTTCTCGTACAGTGCGATAGACACTTGGACAAATCATTTGATTTTGACAAGATGAAACCTTCATATAAGTCTCACCTACTTGAGTATGTTTTTCTGAACTTCGAGGGCTTGTAAGGAGAATTATTAAGGAAATAATAATTGTCAAATTATATATAATTATTGTACGATATTGTACGCAATTATATGCAATTAATTTAATAATGATAGAATCTCACGATTAGTGTATCTTACCTAATTAGTTTATAATTTGGAGGGAGAAAGTCTCCATACACTTCTATATATTTCCTCTACATGGAGTTATAGGGTATTGGTAGAAGAGGTAAGTCTGCGCGGTTAATCATAAAAATGAGGCAAGAAAGTGAGACACTAGATTCTGAGTCTTTACAACACCACAGACCAAATTCAAGCATTTTCTTGGAAGATGGAAGATCATTGTTAGATTGTCAAAAACAAGCCATGTTTTCTCAGCAAAACGGGTTTGTGGAAGAAGAGGAGATGGGTGACTGTGGTTATGAAATGATAACATTTGTATGTCGTTTGTCGTTACGGTGGTGAACTAGTGGTGTGTGATGGATGCCCCAGGTGTTTAGGTTTAACCCATGTTCCTGATGGTGATTGGTTCTGCCGTGTTTGTTGTTGCAAAATATGCAGGCGACCCAGATATGATTGTGCTCATAATGTGGGGGTGAACAATGTGTTTTAGTTTGTCATCAGTGTGAGGGAAATACCATATTGGGTGCTTAAAAGCTCCAGCACCAGCACATACCGAGATGGAAAAGGAAGAAGACGATGTTGGTAAAGGGAATTGGTTCTGCAGTAGAGACTGTGAAGAGATGTTTTTCAGTTTGCATGAGCTTTTGGGAAAAACTATTGATGTTGCTCCACCTAATCTTACTTGGACGTTGTTAAAGGCGGTGAAAAGGGATGGAAGTGGAGAATATTATCTTATTTTGGATGGAGTTGAATTTTTGATTCAAAACGAAAGCAAGATGAGCAAAACGGGTTTGTGGAAGAAGAGGAGATGGGTGACTGTGGTTATCGAAATGATAACATTTGTATGTCGTTTGTCGTTACGGTGGTGAAGTAGTGTTGTGTGATGCATGCCCCTCTTCGTTCCCATTTTTTTTCTTTTCAGCATACCAAATTTTTCAACAAAACGTGGCTTGTAAGGAAAGTTCATACTCCACTTTCTCCAATTATTTGGTAGTAATGTATATAAGGAAATAATAATTATCAAATTATGCAATATTATACGCAATTATATGCAATTAATTTAATAATGATAGAATCCATGATTAGTGGATCTCTACATAATTAACTTGTGATTTCGAAGAGAGAAAATCTCCATATACTGTACATGGAGTTATCTAAATACACATAAAATAAGATATCTTTATCATTTTACTTACAATCTTATATAATTTTTTATATGATGTAAGGTAGTATGTTAGAATGAGTAATTACACAAGCACAAGACCCAAAAAAAACAACCAATTGGATGAAAGATTTTGGATTAAGTCCATGCTTTTTTTGTTTTGTCATTTATTTAGTATGTTATTTTCCAGTTTCATCTTTACTTTTAAGTATTGTAAGGCCCATGGTCCTTAAGTCCTTATATAGGACTAAGCAATATGAATGAAGACAGAATTTTTGTGCTAGTTTTTAGTATAGCAGTAACAAAGCTCTAACATTTTGGTGCTTTCATTGTTATCCTATGGCTCCCAAACCACCATCCAAGAGATGATCACACCATCCAAGCTTAACTCACCTGATTCAAAACAAATTAGAGGACACCTGTTTCTCTTTCTGAATTCTTTTCTTTCCTTTTTTGTTTGGTTGAGAAAACGTTCTCTTTCTGGATTCTCTTGTTTCCTTTTTTGGTTGAAAAGACGTAGGGTATCGGGGATGAAGAGTTGTTTTCTTGAAGATTTTGAAGGTTTCATTGCAACCTCCGTCTTCTTCGATGCAGCCTTTACCTGCCTAGAAGATGTTTCTTGGTTGGTAAGAATTCCCTGTTCCACTTTCTTCTGTTATTTGATAGTGATATATTAAGAAAATAATAATTATCAAATTATATGCAATTATTGTATGCAATTATTGTATGCAATTATTGTATGTAATTATTTTACGCAATATTGTACGCAGTTGCTTTACGTATTGTAAGGCCCATATGACCCTTAAGTCCTCATATAGGAATTAACCAATATGAATGAAGGCATAAATTTTTTTATGGTAACCCTAATTTTTAGTATAGCAATACTAGTACCATTGCGTCACTGCTTCAGGGGCAATTTTCAGGTTCAATGTTGATTGATGTAGGCAGAAGACTAGGAGCATAGATCACCATGTGAAAGACAACAATTCTGTATACTCTTTGGTTCAGATACCCAGAGACTAATATTTTGTTTATCGTTTTAAACATATTTCATTAAGTATTTAAATTTAACATTAGTTCATATTTTCAAAATAAAATATTATATTTATTTTATTTTTAACATTAATTTACGTTGATTAGGTTGTACATAATATTTTTTTCCCATTTATAGCTATTTAATAACGATGATTTTTTCTAAGATGTTATTTCCAACCATTCATTAGTTTTAAAATAAAAAAGATAAAAAATTTAGAAAGGAATGAAAAAACACTAACTCCTACATTCTATCCTACATGCATTAGTTGTCAATGAAATTAATATATAGTTTGGATAAATTTTGAAATATAAACTAATTAAATTATGATGTATTGATATAACTTATACCGACTTGGTCAATATATAATGAAAAAGTCTTAATATAAATAACTTCAACAAGACGGTTAAAACTAAGGATAAGGATAATTCTCTCAACTTTTTCCACCGGTGCATTATGAACATGTACATAATATATCCATACCTCTACCATAGAATTTTGTTTTTGTGACACCAACCACTTCCTTGTGAAAGACATCATTAGTTTGTTTGGTATAGATGTAAAATCAAGAGCATACAAATTTTTTTTAGGAATCAAGCATAAAAAAGACGCATTTGATCCTAGGACCATTTACCCTTTGCCTCAAAATCTTTCACTGGCAACACAACATCCTCTTTAATGAATTTCTAGCTAAATTTTAGGAATCCAAAATTAAAGTCATAATAATAAAAATAATAAAAATAATAATAATGATTGTTATAATGATAATTATAATGTCTCTCACATGATTATTTATTGATTTGGACATACTAAGGTCGGAATCGCTGCCATAAGTTACGATAATGATAGTCATATTAGTAATTAATCTTATAAGTGACTTGTGATCAAGGTTTTGAGTATAACCATTGTTATATGTGCACTAGTTCACCTCCAATAATTTTTCTCTTTTCTTCACACCAACAATAAAATATGCATTAAATATCTTGACAGAAACATGAATCATTGATTCTAAATTCATGTCATATGTAGATTTCTTGAATTTATCAATGGAATATTATCATTCTCATCCTCAAATGCCTCAAAAAAGACTTCTGGACAAGGTTTACCATATGAAGATAGAGAAAGTACCTATCTTTGGTATTTTAATGTTAAATGGGCAAATTTTTTCATAGGATATTGTGTCTTTATTTGAGGGGATATCTTTTCTTGCAAAAGCAAATAACAATGTACCAAAATACCGTTATTTGATCTAGTGTTGAAATTCAATATAAAATGATGATATGATTCACTTGTGAATTTGTATGAATATTTAAAAACTGAAATTTTGTGAAATCTAGTAACGGAGGATGTATTGTCATAATGAATAGATTTTCACAATACTTCAATTCTATGTTTCACGAAAAGAACAAAAAATGAAAATTCTGTTATTTTATTCAAGAAAAATTATTGTCTAAGGAAATTTGTACTTAATTCATTAAATTGAATCATTTTACAAAGCTCTTAACAACTCAAACCTAATTTATACTATATAATCTATATCCTTTATCTTAAGAGAAGTGTTATATATTACTTTCTAAACAACTTTAATTATAAAAAAAATGTTATCTCTATACAATTTAAAAAATTTAGTTGTGATAAGATTTATAGTTATTTTTTATTCTTAAAAATCCAATATCTTAAATTTAAAACTTTTTCAATGCCACGTCAATACGTTTTTATAAAATTTCTTATAAAGATTCCTATATTAGATTTAATTTAAGACCTTTGACTACGATATCTTGTAATAGAAATGCTGTTATATATGATCCAATATTGCATGTAAGCATTGATAGTAACTTGAAAACATTGACATGACACTATTACACTGGAACGCAGTGCATTTGCTGTTAATATCTGTCTTTAATTTACATCCCTAATGTCTATAATAACTGCTGGGAACCTTCTTATACATAATATGTAATCTAGGTAACACACCTTGTTATCCTTAAAATGAAATAGCAAGAGGATCAGGCCAAATTATCAGTAATTTAGAGATTTAGGCATTTACTTGGATCTATTTTAATTGATAACAAAATTGTTGTGAACTCTTTATACACTAATTGATCACTTAAGTGAATGTCTTTGTTAACCAAAATCGTCATAATTCTTCTGTGAGGACCTTTCTTTATCCTACGGAGACCCAAAATTATTGGAAAATGTCACGTAAAATGTCAACCAACACCTAGAGAAAGAATAAAAAAAGAAGTGAGACGTTTCAAAAGAAATATGATCTATTAAGAAGAAAGAGATAAAAAAAAATCAAAGGTGTATGTATTTGTTAAAAAAAAAATTGTTCATAGCTACTCAATATCATATTATAACTTGATATATTGAGACCCTTAATCAATTTATATATTGACCAATTGGAATTTCTAGAATTTACAAAATGGAAAAATACAATTATTTAGTCATCAAATCCACATCAATGTGGGAAGTCTATGGGTTACCTAACATCACTAAAAGTTATGCATGACAAATTAAATATCTGAAGTATATATTAAGAAATGGGAGTTTCCTAACAGTAAATGCATTCATGTATTTGAAATACTGTGATGCGAACAGCAACAGACAATACTATTCACTAGTTGATGTTGCGTCCTTTTTTATCCCTTTAGCTATGCTCGCTTGAATCGAATCATAATCCTTAGACTTGCAGAGTACCACTCAGTTTCTCAGTGCGCAAATATTTCAAGCTGGCGTCCAATAAAGAACTATTATCTATCATAAAACTATCAGATAAATTATTAAACAATTACATGGTTATTGACATTTTTCTTTTTTCAAGGGCTTAATTGATGAAGCCTTTTTTTTTCTTCTAGTAAGATACTATCAGCTGGAATCCGCACATATGTACACAACATTTTATTAGCAAAAATGTTATGAAAAATGAAAAATGAGTTTATGCTGCAACTTACAACAAGGAGACAATTCAATTTACACTGATGAAATGATAAAAGGTGACACAAAAAGTTATATTCTACACAAATAATGGCTACTAGTATACAGTTTTGTGTTTTAAAACGTTTCACATATGCTCCAAAACCAGAACAAGCCTTCCTCTACAAATCTCACGAGCATCTATTAGAAGGGGCAGAAGAAGATGAACAAGAGAAAGTTGTTACACATATGGAGGCAAGATTCAACTACTCCAGCTATCCTGATCCTCAGCAGGTCCTTCACCCTGCAATTTATTTCAATGAGGTCAGACAACTACAAAATGGAAGTCTCTCTCGCGTAGCATATATGCATGACAACCACAACACCAACAATTCAAAATGTGTACCATTTCTTCATCAATTGATCTAGCAGGTGACCAGATTAGAATTTGTCTATCATTTCCACCAGTGTACAGTTCCTGTGACAACAAGGAAAATCATTAAATAGTGCATGGAAGTTTGGGTTATTTTGAATGTACTAATTAATGAGAGCTTTGCTGTTGCGTTCATTCTCTTCCTGAAATAATTAATAAAAATTATAAGAAATTTACATATTATCCTGGGATTCATGCAATTTTTGCCAACAGAAACTGAATTCAGTCTGGACAATGTAACCAACCAGATAGACTGATTAAAAAAGAATAGGAAAAGAAAACAGACCACCACCTCTTGGACATTAACATACCTGATCTTGTTGATTAAACCAGCAACAGTTCACACATTCATAGTGGCCACGTAATATTGTGTAGGTGTTCCCAGACCACATGTCAAATGCCTAAATAATTCAAAACAAAGATCAGTGTTCCTCATTGCATTTGTACATCTAAATAATACACAGGAGAGACATACTTTCACAGATCTCATGCACGGAACAAAAACAAGGGTTGAATCTTGAGTGGTGGCTAATTGAAGAGGTTTATTTATTTGCAGACGAACTGTTTCAAAGTTCACAAGTGTGTCGCAGCCAGATTGAACATCCCACAACCTTAATCTTGAATCAGACCCTGTCATGCAGCAGAACATAATACGGATAGAAAGAATTTACATACGAACAGAATTTTAACAAATTGTGAGAAACAGTTTAATATAGAGTCCCATATCAAATCATTATTGCGTGGATAATTCCTACAAATCTACAATCAAATAACTAATGAACAACCTGCACTTAGTAGATACATGCCATCCTCTGTTGCCTTTAACCCTGTCACAGCACCATAATGAGCAGTCGCCCGATCCTGAGTAGACAGCATTCCAGGATGTAACCTCTGCTTCATTGGTCCCTTGGATGGAACTCTGCCAATTGGATGTTGTCTGCTACCACTTCCATTAGCATGTTTCTTTTGGGCACCTCGCATTTTTGTACTTGAATCCTGTGAGTGATAAGGCTTTGGGATTATAAGAAAACCATAAATACTCAAAAAAACAAAACTAGATATATTTCAGCAACCATATTAAAACATTCATGACCTGCAATAACACAAGGAAATGCTAAACTTAAAAGAAGAAAATAGAAAAAAAATTAAAACCTTAGTTATCGTGGACCGTTTGAGTATAGGTGGGCGCCTTCCAAACTGAGTCTGAGATTGATCTAAAACTTGGAAACAGCCAGCACGCCTGATGTCCCAAAATCGTATTGCACCATCACATCCCCCGGTAACCAATACCCATTCACTTGAATTAGACCATTCAACAGTCATTACACCATCTGTCATCACAGAAAACATTTGACACAAAACCTTCTTTCAATAAGCACTCAGAAATCTATCTACTTTCTGGCGCAACATTAGATCTAAATTGCGAAATCATTTGGCCGACAGCATATGTTAATACTTCCTGTAAGAAGCACGCAACAGAACCATACCATACCGTACAAACATGTAAGTTTACACAAGTGATAACCAAATGATCCACAACTGAACCTCAGTCAAATAAATTATAACCAGAAAGCCAACAAGCCATGCGTAAATTAATAAACTAAGAAGAAGGAATAATAAAAGATAAAAGTATTGACATACCACGGTGACCGGACAAAGTGTGAGCAAAAGCCCCGGAAGCAATATCACAGAGGCGAACTTGGACATCCTCAGTGCCAGCAGCGATAAGCATGTGAGAAGTTGACAAATTGGACATTGCAGTCCTATGCACCTTTCCCGGCATTTTGAAGTTCACCACCACCTGCACAATTCAGTGAACAAGTTAATTTAAATTAAGAGTTTAGTTTCCATACATACACTCTGAGCCTATTAAATATCAACTTTTAAAATGATTATTACAAAATCGTGTGTAGTAGAAGCATCAGTACTAGCAACCAATATGCAGTTTAAATAAGTGCATTGCAATTAAATAGATTAAAAGTGAAAATATGATAGTGACCTGGGTGGTATTGGTATCCCAAACATTAATGTGGTGATCGTATGAGCCAGTGACGAACAAACCGGTGTCAATGGGATACCATATGGCTGTGGAGACGGCATATTTGTGGGCCTGTCGGTGCTGCTTGTCAACGACAAATAAGCACCTGTGTTTGGAGAAGGCGGCCGCTGCTTCGGAAGCGGCGGAGGCGGATCGTTGAACGTCGTAGACGGCTACTGAGGCATCGGAGGCGGCGGAGAGCAGATACCTTCCCTCTGTCGAATCAATCTGATTTGACGGTGAAATTGGAAAGCGTGGAAAGGAGGTGGGGATTTGAATTGACGGTGGAAGGGGAGTGAGTTGGAGTATGTACCTGAAGGGAGTTGATAGCGCCCTTGTGAGGGGACACGATGTCTTTGTGATTCGCTAATTGGAGCTGCGAAGTGCGATAGGATTTTATGCTATTGGCGAAATGGTTCGCATGCACTCTCCCACCTTCTCTGTCTCTGATCTGCTTCCACACATGCGTATGCATGTTCGGAGCATCTTTGATTGATTTCAACTCGATCACAATTATCACACTCTCTGCCTCTCTTCTCTTCTCTTCTCTTCTCTTCTCTTCTCTTCTCACACTTCTATTTCTGTTTTCTGCTTAATTTTCTCCCGCATAATCTTTGTCCTCTCCAACAGATATGTGCACGATGGCGTTGCAGCAATCTCAACTGGACTCCGCCATTCGGCCCAATTTGTTCAAATCGTTCGGCTCAATTCAGGTTTGAAATTACTATCTACACTCCCCCATTTTACACCTACGTGCCCCCTAATCATTATTATGATGCGAGTTTTTTAATTGTCATCCAAAACGCTAATTACACACTTTCTTCTTCCGTGTGCACACTGGTTAGGGTTTTAACTCCCATGAAATCTGTCATTTATATGCCTTTTTTTTCATATCTGACTCTAACCTTCTTCGTCTTTCTATAGTCTTGTTATCCTGCACTTTCTTCGGGAACACCATTATTATCCTTATTATTCATCTGGTTTGTTATTTTAGTTACATTTTTTTCTGCCAACAATAAGAATTAAAAAAATTCACCTGGTTTGTAATTTTAGTTTTATTTTAAGTTATAATACGTAAATGCTTTTAAAAGAGCATAATTTGATTGGTAAAAGTGTATCCAGACAAATATTTTGTCAATAAAAAACTTATTTTATTGTTTAAAGTTTAAGTAACATCAAATCAATACAAGTTTTATGGTTAGGAAAAGAAGATGAAAGTGAAAGAGAAAGAAAGTGAAAAGAGGAGACAAGGAAAAGTGGGAGGAGGAATGTGAAATTTAAAAAATGCTTTTGGGGTGAAGACAAAAAAGCCGTTTCCCATTCCCTCTTCCTCCAGCTTTTTAGCCTCCGCTGCTAAATTTTACTCTTCTCATGCATCATAATAAATAGGTTTAACTTTAGAATTATGATTTTTTTAAAAAAATTAAGATAGATAAAAGTTTCGTATACAAATTCCTCATTATTACAAATAGTATTCTAATTGTAAAACTTGTAAATATTAATTTAGAAAAATCATATTTTTATAATATTTTTTAATTTAAAATTATATTTATAAGACTTATTAAAATAATGTTTTTACTAATAGAAGCTTTTTTATAAAAAAAAAAATATTGAATATACTCTTTAAACCATGATGTATAAAACATAGGATTAGTCCGGACACAAAGAAAGTATATTATGGTGTAGTTTTCTTAAAATTTACAATATTCAAATAGATAAATCATGTTGAAATTACAGCTTTAAAATAAATAAAATTAGACTTCAATGTAAAATTTAGCTTAGCAAAGTTTTTTTAAATTTTAGTGAAGATGTTGTGATTTTATGTATGATTTCACCTTCTTATACGTATGAGTAGTGATAATTTGACATCCAAATGCTTCAAATTACATCTATTTTATACCTATTATTTTAAAAAATACCTATATCACATAAGTAATTCAAAGATGTAATTTGTAACAAACGAAAAATGGGGTGTAAAAAAATATTTTTGTATATATATATATATATGTATATATGAAGAAGTGACATCATTGAGAATAAAAGTGTGTATTTATAGGTAGATTTTAGAAACTTGTTATATGAAAAGTTGTGAAAAGGAAAAGTACTGATTGACAGGACTTTGAGGGTATGATTACCTTGCTTCTTGTCAATTTAATTATTAGTTTGATTGAGGAGAATAATGTTGCATCAACTCTCATAACTTTACTTGCTTAAAAAGCAAAGATGTTAAAGTTTCTTTCTTTCTTTTGTTTTATCTTAATATACAGTGTGGTTGTGTGGATTCCATATTCTTATTGGTTCAAATCGCATCTCCAATGGAATAACTTTTCTTTCTTTCTACCATTTATAGTTTCATTTATCATGAATGTGTTTATAAAAGTTGTTTGAGATGGTTGGTGGAATGAGAAAGATGTTGCATCAAACTTGGAGGTATTTTTCTGGCACATGGTTAACTTCTTGAAGGGGAGTGGGTTATTTGTTTATTATCATATAATATTTGTTATGTCTAGTCACTATCCTCTTTTCTCTATATGTTTTGTGCACTTATATATACATGAGTGACTTCTAGTAATAAAGAAAATCACATTTTAAAACATCTGACTTCTTCGTGTGTTAAACAAAATGAAAGCATGCATTAAATCAAAGTCTTCTAACACAACTTTTTTGTTGTGTTTCCAAGTTATACTTTTAAACACCACTTGCTCATTTACTTATATTTTTAAAAAATTTACCCTTTTTATATTTGCGATTCGAAATGAGGTAGGAATAAGGTATTCAATGAAATTTTGATCAAATAAATATACTAGAATATTATGTATAGCTAATTCATAAAATTTTGAAGAAAAAACGAATAGAAATTTCCTTCATAGCACAATGTAGGATGATTCAATAATGTATATCTTGAAACAAAGGCATGCAAAATATTAAAAAAAAATTACATAATAGTTTAATTCAATAAACGCACCAATTTTCCTTTTTTTTTCAGTTTTATTTTTTGAGCAATTTTAATATGAACTTTGTTCCACTTCCATATTTTTCTTATTTTTTCAATTAGTGCACTTTTATTTTATTATCACCATTATTATTTTTATTATCATATATGTTCTTATATGGCTAGGAAAGAAGTACTTTGTGATCTTTGTTTATGTTAATTCCTTATGGGTTCATTTTTTGACTTCAATTCTCATCTTAGTCAGCGATGAGATACATGCAAAAGACATTCCAATACTCAAATTAGGACTCGATATACAGTGGTTTGAATATTAATTGTTATTAAATGCATAATTAACTTGAGTGCAATAAACCTATTTAGAGTGTTTTGAACTTTTAAGATGTTTATGATGATATTAATCTTGTATTAAGTCTGACATAATACTTTAACTTAGTTATTTAGACATGAAATGTGTCTGTATATTAAGTATGTTCGACAAAATATAATATAATATGTTCGATAAAGTATAATATATTGCGTGAACGTAGATTTTCTAACGGTATAATAATAATATATATATTATTATTATTATTATTATTATTATTATTATATCACTATGGAAATATTGTTAGTAACAACAATTACAACATAATTATTAAAACAATAACATTTTTATCATTTATTTTTTAAAATAATTACTTTATTGTTGATAATCTAATTGTCACTTACATTCTTATTTTATCTTTATTATTTTATTTTTATTGTAATTACTAATTTTGGTATCATCGCCCACATACTTGCCACAAACCATAATCATTATCACTACCATTATTCATTTTTCACGCAAAATAAAATTTATGTTTATATTGTTCTTATCATATTTGCATATTTGTATCCTATTATATTATACAATACTAATTCTTTGGCATTCATCTTTTTCTTTTACTTTCACCTTATAACTCATTTTAACAATAAAATATATTATATTTAACTAATAAATAAATAAAAACAAAAATTTAAGATAAAATGATAATATTATTGATTATTGTTCCTGCTAGGGAGATGGGACCTAGAGAATTATTGAAGTCTTCTTCTCCTTCCTTCGGTCGGGCAGGTGACTGGGTGATGAACTGTGATTCTTCTCGTCTTCTGGCTTATCCTTCGGTACTCCGACGCTCAAGTCAGTAAAGCGGGTGATCAGCTCTCATGTAGGTGAACAGTAATAAATGACATACCTTACTCCTTGGGACGCGTGCTATTTATATTATTCTAATGGGCCTACCTTGTTGGACCCGTTTATCGAGGTGGATACCGCTTAGGGTTGCATCACCTAGTTCTTAATGATAGATTAACTTCACTGATCTTGGCTTGAGCGTTAACTGTAATAGGGGTCGGCCGTCGGCCAAGTTCCCATGGTGTGGGTCGGTCATCGGTCAAATTCCACTGGTCTTGGTCGAGTCTTATAAGGTCTCGGCCAAGTCTTCTAAGATCTCGGCCTCTCGACCATTCGGCCAATTCTTCTAAGGTCTCGGCCTCTCGACCTTTCGGCCAAATCTTCTAAGATTTCAGACAGGTTCCCCTGGTCTCGGTCATGTGGACTCGGCCTCGAGTAGCCAGGTGGACCTCGGTCTCGCCCATACCGATACAAGAGTATGAAAAAAAATGATAGTGCGAAAACTATCATGATCTATACTATACTATAGTATAGATACAAGATAGAATTGAAAATTATCTTACATTTTGTTTTGTCTCAATGTAATGGTATATCTTACTTAAATGTAAGGCTGCTATAATTATCATATTCTGTTATAATTAATTGTCCTGTGCACCAACAGTACGTGATATTTTTTCATCTTTTTATTAATCATTTTCTATTAACGTAGTTGTATTTCTAATTCGAATGATGGAGTTGGGTAAGAAAACAATACGTTAGGATAATCAACCTTCCTTTTACTCTCATACTACATCATCATCTCTTTTTTTTTTCACCATTGTTATTATTATTGTTATCATATCAATAATATTCAACCTCTTTATGTTTTAATCATCTCTACATACATTATATCTGTTATCATTTTTATCTTCGTTATAACAGAAATCACGTTAGTACCGTCATTCTAATAATTTTTTTAAAACAATTTTCATCACTTTTATTATGGTCAAAACTTTTACCATTATTTTTATCAAAATTATTATTATTGTAATTTTTTCATCATCATTATTATTATTATTTATTATCATTTCACCATCATATATAAAGTTAGTGTGTAGCATTGTAAATAACTTCTCCTTGTCTTTATCTTTTCATTATTAATTATCACTAATGTGGTTATCATTAGTACTATTATTATAAAATTTATTCCTTCTATTCATTATTATTATTATTATTATTTATTATAACTATTTTCATTTTTATTGCTATCTTTATTATCATTACTTTATCTTGTTTTTTTTTTTTTTTTTTTTTCATTTTATTTTTTTTTTTTTTTTTTTTTTTATTTTTTCTTTTTTTATATTTTTTTTTTTTTTTTTTCTTTTTACTATAATTTGACAATATGTTTTAAAGTAAAAAAAAAAAAAAAAAAAAAAAATTTAATC
>Ga0123342_1007622_pt1 | contig 14177 bp, 7 predicted proteins | sample Turbeawhitnodule_FD_89960 | JGI IMG/M metagenome (GOLD analysis project Ga0123342, IMG submission 89960) | Root nodule microbial communities of legume samples collected from Mexico - Turtle bean Mexico white nodule | ecosystem: Host-associated > Plants > Roots > Nodule | place: Mexico: Nepantla...
ACAACAATACCAATAATCAATCAAGAACTGAATATTAATATATAAGATATCACCTCAATACATAAGAGTTTGAGCAGATTACTCCCAATTCCAAAGGGTAGAATTAGCCACGCATACTTCTAGTACCTTCCATTCTCCCAATTGGGTTACAATCACTCTATGGTGTTTTCCTCTCAATCTGGCACACTAGGGTTGAGCCTCTAGCCCTCTATTTATCCTAGTTTTTTAGGATTAGGTTGCTTCCTGTGTCGCGCTAATGGACTAATGATAAAACATAAAAAATGTCCAATCTTTCATTGCATCTTTTTCCATTCTGGGACCTTCCGGCTTTATCTTTTTTGCTCAAATTATTCTCCTTTATTCCAAATCTTCAATCTTCCATAAAAATCTGCAATTAACACCAAATTTGGGAATAAAATGCTTTTATTCAAATAAAACTCATAAAAATGTAAAAAGGTATAAATTCATAAATTAGGGATTATTTTATATGTAAATTAACAATAAATTCTCATAAGTGCCTATATTTTAATATGAAATATTACTGAAATTAGGCACTTATCAATCTCCTCTGTCCTTCTCTTCATCTCAGTCATCTCTCTCTGCAGAGACATCAACAATGACATCTGTTCAGTTTCATACATTCTGTCGTTCGCCATGCTTCAAGTTGATACCATATACTTTCCTCTTTACGCTAATTCTCTCGAACCCACGGTGGGCGCCAATTGTCCTCGAATGAGGTTGGAACCAAGATAACGATTCAAGTTGCTCCACTACTTCCTCTCTAAGCAAGCTCCTTACTTTCCTCCTGTCAATCTGCTTCTCAGTCTCCACAAAGTCCAAAATCGGATGGTACCTGCAAAAGGCACTCTGACGTTCAAGTCAAAATTGAGTATTCGACACTCGGTCCTCTAAGCACTATATAATGACGTACCCGATTCTTGGATTTTGTGCCTATTTATATGGTTATTATGGATTTTTTCTTATTGGGCCATATTATGGAGATGGGTCGTGTAAGTGTATTACCCAGCTCTTTATTGTTGATTAGCCTCACTGATCCTATTTACGCATAATGGTCTTTGTGGTGTTGCTCGGTGTGATGACTGGGTTTCGAGACATGGTCTCGATCATGCGTGTCCTACTAGTACAACTCCAAAGTAGATTAAAAACATAGAAATCAACACAACAAAAATATGTAACCTGAGAACCTCTTGGACTTTAGCATGTGTTCCTTGATGACATAAGTCTAGTTCACCTTAATCTTATTATGGATGCAATACATTGACATAAAATCTTCTTCATTCAACATGACATGATTACTCCCTAGGTATAATCTACCAAGCAACAATGAAAGTCATTAGTCTAATCGTTCTTTAAGCTTAAGTCCTCCACCATGGAAATAAAGCAAAATACCTCTTAAGGAATATGCAGTTATGTTTAAATGCAGAATGCTCGTGCAATTTTAAAAATCAATTGAATATAAAAACAAAAGAATCAATTTTTAGTCAAATTAAATACATGTAACCAATTAGGTCAAAATGAGAGAAGTTGTAACTACCTTGCAGTTTTGGAAATCGAAATTTTTACAGGTTTTATTTCAAAAAAAGACTTTTTGACTTCCAAATGACGTGCAACATGGTAGTTAAGTTTCATACATATTAGACAATTATAACAATGCATATTAAACAAAAAAGTTGATTGAAAAAAAAAATCATTATATTAACATCTGAGTACCATATTAAATCAATAGAAGATTAAACAATTGATTAACATATTGAACAACTGATCATATGTACTAGTAAGATCATGCAATAATGTTTAATTAATTAATTCGATAAAATAATTAATTAAAATAGAAAAAAATGCAAATATGCTTTCAAAAGATAATGAGTTCAAATCAAGTGTTTTACATTTTAACTCACTACAAAAATGATATACTGAATCTGAGAGGTTTATAACATATTTGAATAATCCAAAATTCCTAGCTCACTCTTTAAGAAATTAAACCTATAACTAACCAAGGGTTTTGTAAACAAATCAACTAAATGGTCTATGAATCTAATTTTACAATCTACTTTTGTGATATGATCCCTTATAAAAGGATGTCTTATTTCAATGTGTTTGGTTTCAGAATGTTGAATTGAACTTTTAATGAGATTATAAAGCAATTAAAATTTCAAATTTATTCCTAGCATTTAAATATGTTAAGCATTATCATTTTGGTTAGATACTTAAAAATACTTTCTAGTAAAATCTAAAGATCAAAATTATGAATAAAGATTCAAACTTTAAGAATAAAATGATAATACCAATAATCAATTAAGAATATAATATTATAAATAAATATCACCTCAATGCATAAGAGTTTGAACAAATTACTCTCAATCTCAAAGAAAATAATTAGCCACTCATGGTGGCCAATACAAGCATTGAAGTAAGAAAAGAAGATCCAGAGCGTTTCTCCTTGACGACTCTGCCCCCTTTAGGGTTTCCTTCCTTTAGCTCCTCCTCCGGGTCACACTTTTCTCTCTGCCTTATACCCTTATTTAACCTAATTGGGCTTGAGCTAAGTGACATCTTTACTCATAATATATTTAAATCCTTCATCTCTCCTTAAATTCCTGAAAATAACACAAAATTGGGAATAAATTGTTCTTATTCTTCTCATAATCCAAAAATATGTAAAAAGGTTCAATTCCTAAATTAGAGGTTGAATTATAACTCTATTATCAATTAAAGTCCATAAGTGTTTATCTTTTCGTATGCAATATTACTAAATCATGACACTTATCAATAAACATGATTCATATATTTCTAAAATTTCTAAAGAGACTACTCCTCGTGAAAGTCCTAATGAACATAAACATTTCATACCTTGCACTTCTACTTTTAATACTTCTTCTTGTCAAAAGACAAGTTCTGTTAGATGTATTAAATGCTTAAGATATTAACATAACGCTTCCATTTATTTAACCAAAAGAACTATGGTCTAAAGAGAATGATGACTAATTGATAATGAGCATTCTTTTTCTTGCTCAAACTCTATATCTTCTACTTCTTCTAGTGAGGATAAATGTGTTATTGAACCTTTGAAGAGTGATTTATTAATGATTAGACACTTTGGTTTGCCATTCAAAAATATTCGAATGATTTTAAAAAGTATTTTCCATACAATTTGTCTAGTAAATACTAAATTGTACACATGGATCATTGATGGAGAAAGTTACAGTAATATTGCAAGCAATGAAATGGAAGACAATTAACCATTCGTCGCCCAAGTTCATATTTGTTGGATATCTCAAAGCTACCCAACTATATATATTTGATGAAGCAATAAGCTTTGAAGAGAAGTTGATGTTGTCATATGCTTTGAAGAGAAGTGGATGCAGCCATAAGCCTTGAAGAGAAGATTTGGTGCTAAATAAAGTGTCTAGGTAGCTAAGGTAGATTAGATTAAGTGTTTTGATGTCTTGATCTATCTCTTATCTCAAGCCTATGGTAATGAGCCAAAGCACAAAGTCTTTCAAAAAGAAGTTAAACTGATTTTTAACTCTCACAAGTTTTCAATATGTTAAAAGTTTTTCAACTTGTTTAAGTTTCTGTTTTATACACTATGCACTTTTTTCAGTTGGTTATTTGAAGATACAATTGACTAAATGTTTTCTGATGTAATGTTGTTTGAAGTTTGTTTTGTTTCCAAATTCTATTTTGTTTCCAAAGTGTGTTTTGTTTCCACATTCAGTTTTCAACTTCTCAACAATCTGTTTTGATTCTTTTTAGTGTATTTCAGAAAAATCAATCTATTATATTAGCCTTTAACTAGTTGTTTTCTTAATAGATTCAAAATTGATTTTCAAATCTGTTTCGGTTTTGAATTCTATAAGAGGGAGGATGGGTTTCTGACCAAAACATCACTTGAATACATACAATCTTACTATTTTCAAAATCTTGAGAAGTTCTTTGAGAGAATTTGTTTTTTTGGAGAGTTCTTTGAAACTTTGTGAGTTCTTTAAAACTTTGTTAGTTCTTTGTGTTGTCATTTTCATCATTAGCTTGTGATAAAGGGAGTTTGGAGGTCCCTAGTTATGTCTTATAAGTCTGCAAATAAGGTTATTCGTTTCATACTTCTTCTATTGTGTAAAGTTGTGTTAGTGTGCTTCTAAGATAGGGTTTTTTGAAGCATAACCTTGACCGGAATAGTGTTTTCAGTGTGTGCTTGTAGCTTTTGTAGGGTTCAAGAGTTGTTATTGACAAATCTTTTGTAAAAGATACTTTTGATATAGTGAAATTCATCTTAGTGTGAGATGGAACTAGATGTAGCTCAATTTTGAGTGAACCAATATAAATCTTTGAGTGTTTTTGTACTTTCATATTCATTGCTTTGAAGTTCTGAAAAATTTGTAAGAACTGGTATAAAAAGTAATCCATTGTTTGAAAGATGAATCAGTTGTTTTTACTGCAGTATTTGTTTTTCCAGTTTTCTGATAATACAATCCCTAAAAATTACTAACTTTGCTGAAGGAACTAAGTAACTGAAAAGTGTTTCGAGTTTGGAATCCTTCTTGTCACATTAAAATCAAAACTTTTAATTGGTTATCAAGTATTAGAATCTGTTATTATCTTTTATTTGAAATTTGAAATTCAAACTGCTACTGTGGAAGTGAATGTGCAGTTTTAGATTAGAAAAATTAAAGTTAGAAATATAATCAGTTGTATCTCACTAAATCAGTTTTTTTTTCCTTCTGAAATTACCTTCTGGTATGGAAAATTTCAATATGTTTTTCCATAAAACAATGAACTATTTTACTGTCATGATTGTATGAAGTTGTTTTTACGAAAATTATTCATAAAATGTTTATACTCCCTATCAAGGTTGAAACGAATGTAAATAATACTCGTGAGGACAAGTTTATTTGTCATTATCGACTCTTCTCCATGAGACTTTTATGTATATTTTGACCTTATGATTTTTTTTTATTTAAACTTTTTGATCCCGTGAGCAGACTAAATTAGCAGGTTTAGTACTTACCTATAAGAACATGTCATGCTAGAAAAGCCTTTTATATGTTGTTGAAAAGAAAGGAAGTCAGGGTAAGTATCATATCCAAGGATGTCATAAAGTGAAACTTCTCAAACATGTCTCTTAAGTCGTAACTTGTATTTGTATTTATCACGTGACAAATAGAAAAAAAATATTAAAAGTTATTACAAGTTCAAAAATTTGTAATTTCTTATATTTAATAAACTAGAAAAAATATACATACTTACAATGTCTTTTTAATCATAAATTATTGTATACGATACATTCATTAAATTTTATAAAATTTATTTAAACATAGATTTTAATTGGTAGAAGTGAATAGTAATTAAATTGGTAACACTTTTACTTAAATATTGAACAAATGTAGACAAAATAATTTATACATTGATTATATAAAATAAAAATTCTCAATTTGATGTTTAAAATCAATTTAGTAATCATATTAACTCATAAAATTAGTGGTTATTTTTTTTAAAAGAAAAGAAACTAATATTTGGAAAAAGGGTGTTTCTCTCCGCACCTCAACAAATGGATTCCTTCGCCCCATATTTTTAATTATAAATTATTGTATACGATAAATTCATTAAATTTTATAAAATTTATTTAAACATAGATTTTTATTGGTAGAAGTGAATAGTAATTAAATTGGTAACACTTTTACTTAAATATTGAACAAATTTAGACAAAATAATTTATACATTGATTATATAAAATAAAAATTCTCAAGTTGGTGTTTAAAATCAATTTAGTAATCATATTAACTCATAAAATTGGTGATTATTTTTTTTAAAAAGAAAAGAAACTAATATTTGGAAAAAGGGTGTTTCTCTCCGCACCTCAACAAATAGATTCCTTCACCTCATCATTTTCTGAAAAGAGCATTTTACCCCTTTTAAAAATGATTTTCAGATTACTCTTTCCAGAATATTTCTGAAACATGTTTTCTGGAACATATTTTGTGAATTCCGAATTTACCATTTTGAAAAAAAAAAAAGTTTTGGAAAGGATAATTTGAAATGGTTTTTTGCCTTCTAGATTTTCTATTATGGAAACACACTTTGTTTATGGAACCTCTATTCCGAAAACATATTTAGCTTACGCAACCTTTTTTCCAGAATCACCCAAAATTATTAAGGATAATCCTGTTTTTTCAAAGAATGTAGGGGTGCAGGAAGAAATACCCTTGAAAAAATTGTAGAGCAGATTGCATGGACCCGGCGAGAAAAAATGGGCTGGTCCGGGCGAGGGGCCTAATTTGTGACAAATTGGGTTGAAGAGTATTCCCAAAACAAGGTTGGAAGTCTGGAGGAGCGTGAGGAGGAGCAAGGTTGAAGAGTGTTCCCAAAATCGCAATATCTTCAATTCTATCTGCAACCACAAACCTTCTCGTTCGTTGATCACAAAAATGGCGACGAAACTTCATATATTTACGGGATTGACCCCAGCGCCATTTCAATCTTCTCCTTCTTCCTCCTCCTCCATTCTCTGCGTAGTGAAGAAGCCTCTCTCTACTTCCTTTTTCGGCGCTGGAGGAGGTACTCTCACTCTTCTCGTTACTCGCTACTCGCAATCGTTAATTTTCGTTTAATTTGCTTAAACGTTACGGTTTAGCATGTGATTAGTTTAATTAACCATGTTTCTAACTTGTGATCGTTGCAGTGGAAGTTCTGAAACTGAGCGCGATGAGGATTGCGAAGCCTGTGCGTGGTGGCGGTGCTCTCGGTGCTCGCATGAACCTCTTTGACAGGTTCGCTAGAGTTGTGAAGGTGAGAAAAGCACCGAAACGACAGTCGTTTACTTTTTCATGGTTTAGCTTTAATATTCTCATTGTCGTTGTCGTTATGGTTAGATTTTGTCATCTTAGTAATGCAGTCATACGCAAACGCTGTCATAAGTTCGTTTGAAGATCCGGAGAAAATATTGGAGCAAGCTGTGCTGGAAATGAACGATGACTTGACGAAAATGCGTCAAGCTACTGCACAAGTTAGTTATATTACAATTTTTCATTATCTGTTTGTTTTGATTTTTTTTATATAAAAAAATTGTTGGGTGTGCTATTTCCTTGTGCTTTTTAGAATAATTAGTAATTAATGTTACAATTGTTTTACTTTGAGTTTTTATGATAGTACACGAACTATTTGGCTGTAAACTGACTTCGAAAGAGATTGCTAGTTTTCTCTGATTATGCCATCTCTTATTCAAATTTATTTTATTGAACCTTTTTTTTTTCTCTTTCTTGAGGTATTGGCATCTCAAAAGCGGTTGGAAAATAAATACAAGGCTGCTGAACAAGCTTCTGAAGAGTGGTAATGTATGAAAGATTTATTATCTTAATTTGCTAATGATGTATGGTATATAAACATGCCTTTGTGCTTTTTATGTGATATAGGTATCGGAAAGCACAACTTGCTCTACAGAAAGGTGAAGAAGATCTTGCTCGTGAAGCACTTAAGAGGCGTAAATCTTATGCGGTACATTCTCAATTTGTTGAATATATTTTACTAATTTTTGTCTGAATTTTTACATGAGGTTTTCAAAAAATGTCTGTTTCATTTTGTGGTGTGTACATTAGTCAAACAAAGTTCATGATACACACACATATATGTGTGTGTGTGTATATATATATATTATATATATATATATATATACATACATATTCCTTTCAAATGTTTGATAACACTTTGTCCTTCTCTCATTCCTTAATTATTTGCCCGTTCCTACAAGCACATGTAAAAGCTTGACTGAAACAATTGCCAAGGGTTATAACTTATAATGTGTTTTGATTAGCTGAAGTTGTTGGAATCTTTAGATAACGACTTGACAGACTACACAATGGCTGACCTTTGAAAGTGCTTTCATGTGTGCATTTTAGCTCATGTTAGACAGTATTGATGAAAATATGAATGTTGACAACATCATTGTAATTAAAAAATGTGTATTTGCCAAAGATTGATCTTTTATAGGAAAGCCATCTTCGAAATAGTGACTTTTGTACATATTGTGTAATGGAAAGCTCATTATGCTTTTAATATGTTGCAGGATAATGCCAGTTCTTTGAAATCTCAACTTGACCAACAAAAGACTGTTGTTGAGAATCTTGTCTCTAATACAAGGGTAAGCTAAGTTATTCTCAGTATGTTAAAACACCAGTTTCTTGTGTTAAAGTGTTCGAAAACAATGATTTTGAAGCAATGGGCTGAATAACTGAGCCAACTCTTTTTATGGAGTGACATTATACAAGTCACCTAGTGTCAAGAAAAACTAAGTCAAAGATCAATAAAGCTTATCATTTTGGACTAGTTTGATTCTTGATTATGTTATGGCTGTATATACCTAAAACCTTGTTAAATCATAGTTGTGTCTTTGGTTACTAGAAAGAGTAAACTGTGTTGCTTGAGTTCATTTTATAAATTTTTCCTAGTCATGTTTTACAGCCGCTAGGATCTATACTTTGTTTTGTTCTGCATTACATAGGATTTGGACTTTGGTAGTAGTAGAAACTGGAAAATTTCAATCTTTAAGGTTTGGGTCTTCATTCTCCATCCATTTACATGGTAACATAAATTATTGGACATCTTTTTCAAACACTGTAATTCTATTTTAGATGAATGATTATTTTAATAGATTAATTTAGAAAATTGGTATATTCTTGGTTGTGTGGACTGTGGAGAAAGATAAATCAAATTGTACATGTGATATCTAATGAATGAACTGTAGACCCTCCACCATGTTTTAGCTTTCCACTTTACCAGCTACCATGACCTTTTTTCATCAGCATGTCACACTAAAGTCCTTCCATTTCAAAAGTTTCTTTCTTCCTTCCTTGAATTAAACCCGAATCCATAGTCCATGGTTTCTACTCCTTGTGCTGTTCACATTGTAAAGGCATTAATTTACCCCTATTACCTTTCATATGAACCTGTAAATCTTTCCTCATCAAAAATACATACAATAAATAAGACTTGTGTACAATTAATCAGAAAATGATATCCTCCTGTAGCTTCCGCCGGCCTGTCTTTTCCTTAGCTATGAATGTGAAATTATCTTGAGAATAGAATAACAGGATAAAGCAAGTGGCAAAAATAATTTAGCAAAACTTGTTTTTGGCTCGTAGGCTAAAACCTAAAATGCACCAATAGTAGTCTATAATGTTAATTAGGAAAATGCAGTTCTAAATTGGAGGTTGAAGTTTTTTTGCTTGAAGTTGACACAACCATGGTTGTCAAACTTGCGAGTTCACATTTCCACACACCCTTAGTGAGTTAACTCGATAGTAAACTTGGTTTTTGATTAAACTCAGAAGACTTAGAGTAAACTCGGTGAACTTGGTTAAACTCGTGAGTCTGCTCTGAGTTGGCGAGTTCAGCTGGGTTTTCGTTTTAACCCAAAATGGTGTGTTTAGGGTTCGCATTTCGTTTTGGTGTTGTTGCATCTTCTCTGGAGTGCGAAGGTCATGCGTCTTCTTTGAACAAGTGTGGCAGTGGTGGCGATCGAGCGGAGCAGGTCGCATGGTTGTGGCGATTGTGCAGAGGTGGTTGCACGATGGTGGTTTGTGCGGTTGCAGTGGTTGCGGTTTGCGGTGGTCGCGGGTGGCAGGTCGACAGTGGTGCCTTTCATCATATAAGAGAGATGGGTAGTGCTGGAATTAGGGTTGCATTGTTCTGTGGTGTGATTTAGGGAATTAGGACTCTGTTTTTTTGTGGGCTGCACTAAATTGTTTTGTTTTTACTTAATTGAAGTGCATATTTTTGTTTGTTTGGAGTACTCTGTTTTTTTGTTTTTCAATTGGGAAAACTTGGTGTAAATATTTTTTTTTTTCATGTGAACTAAACTCTTACGAGTTTACGAGTCGAGTCTACTGAACTCCCAGGAGTCTACGTAGATTCTCGAGTTTGACAACCTTGGACACAACACAATGCACTTTTCTACCTTCATTGTAAGAATTGCCTCTTCTGGAAATGATTGGAATCAGTTGAGCAATTTTAGTTTAATACTCTAATGCTGCCATTTTATTATACATAACATTTATTTATGACAGCTATGAGGTATAAATTTTTATTTTGTAGCTCTTGGAGAGTAAGATACAGGAGGCAAGGTCGAAGAAGGATACCCTGAAAGCAAGAGCTCAATCAGCAAAGTTTGTCTTTCAATTCCTTTTCCTATTGACTTCTGCTTGTTAGAATCTTCTCTTGGTGTTTTAGTGATGGTTGTTGGTTGATGTTCCTTCAGGACTGCAACCAAGGTGAGTGAGATGTTGGGAAATGTCAATACAAGTAGTGCTCTTTCAGCCTTTGAAAAGATGGAAGAGAAAGGTTAGAAAATTCTTTACATGTACTTTTTTGCCGATGATGTACATAAATAATACTTATATATGTAAGAATGTGGCTTATACTTAATGTGTACCTTTGACCACATACAAACATATAATTTCATTGCCATGCTACTGAGTTATTTTGAGGATCTACACTTCCTATCCTGCTCCCCTTTTCTTTTTTGCATGATAGCCTATTATTATATTCATAAACTATAGAATCAAGGAAACAATCTGTCATGTTGAAGCTTCTAGTGGTTCACAATTTTTTATTTTGATTTTTACAAATGTCAAGGGCTATAAATAATCATGATACATTATTATTAGGCCCAACCTATACTTTGTGAATTATGCTCTTTTTGACACTCATTCTTAATTATCTTATTAAGTGTAATAGTATTCAAAATCTATATTAATGAGTAAAATTATAATGAAACTTGGCATTAGATAACATCTAACATGCTTAAAATGCCTAATTTATAGGATAAAAATGTGAGTATTTGTATGAGTTGTTTATATAAGCTTTTATGTGTTCTTATTATTGTATATGAAATTATTTTTCTTTTGTAATTATTTTCTATTATCTTGATAGTGTTGGCGATGGAGTCCCAAGCTGAAGCTCTTGGCCAGTTGACAACTGATGATCTTGAAGGAAAGGTAGTAATTGTTTGTATACCATGTAACTTAAGTTTATATGTGTGCATTATATGTTGTGCTTGGAAATGAACGAATTAAAAGGGGGGAACTAGATTTGTTTTGTTTTAATTTATGCTTTAGGAAACATAATTCAAAATAATGCAAAACAAAATCTTCTGAAATATTTTGATCATAGCTAGATTCACTACAGTTATGTATTCTATTTACGAATTAAAAGGGGGGGAAACTAGATTTGTTTTATTTTAATTATTCTTAGGAAACATAAATGTTCATGATTTTAATTTATTCTTAGGATAAATGTCCATGATAATTGGAAACGAAATCTTCTGAACTATTTTGATCATAGCTAGATTCACTAGAGTTATGTATTCTATTCAATGATAATGTAGTTTTCTTTGCCTATTTCACTTACGGTTGGAAACTGTAGAAAACAATATCCTCGGAAGCTATTTAGTAAGGAAATAAACCCTGAGCCCGTGAGCCCATTAATTATGCAGCAGAAATGTAGAATCTTCTTTACGTAACTCTTTTCCTTTGTTAGATAATTTGATTGAGCCCAGAACCACAAACCAGTGGAACAAGCCTAAGTTTCAAATATATATTGTGATTTGTTATATAAATCCTTGGCTTCGTCAAATGAATTCTTTTATTGTGGGTTTTATGGGCCTCATCATTCCGATAAATTTATCATGCACTAGAGTTGGAGGGACTTTGGAGTGACAAAGACCATAATTTTTTTTTATGTAAGGGTTGACGTGTTTGATATCATTGAAAGAAAGAGATCCCAACCTTAGTTCCCCAATCATTTGCAGCACGTTAAAGATTTATTTAAGAGAAAAAACAAAGCAGAGACTGTAAAACTTATTCCTTCATTACTTTATGAGGAAATTGCACTTATCTCCATTGAGTATTTTATTGTGCATTAGAGTTGGGGAGTTTGGAGTGACAAAGATTGTAAAATATATTACATAATGTGGAAATTTTACTTACCTCCTATAAGGTTAAACCCTAAATGACACACATCCTTTTTAGTTCTAAAATAGACACTCATCTCTTTTATGTTTTTAATAAAATGACATTACAATCTCTATTTTTTTTAATAGACATTAATCCTCATATTTTTAATAAATGATACTTCTATCGTGTTTTTTATGACGTAACTCTCACCTCCCTTTATTTTATTTTTATAATAGTTTTTTTTAAAAAAATCTTTATAAAGAAGTTCTTAAATTTTTAATTTTCATATTTTTTAAGTTTTTGTTAATATTTTAAAATAAAATAAGGGAAGTGTCATTTTATTAAAAATATAAGGGAGATGTTAAAAGCATGAGAGAGGTGAATATTTATTTAAAAACTAGAGATGTGAATGTTATTTTATTATAACTATTGAGGAATGTCAATTTTAAAACTAGAAGAGATGTGAGAGCCATTAATATAGAAACCTTAAGGGAGGCATTATCAATTTCCCCATGATTTTGTTTGTGAAATTCCTGGGTTTCGTTCTCCTGCAGCTATTAATTATTGATTTTTGCAGTTTGCATTGCTTGAGACCTCATCAGTTGATGATGACCTTGCAAATTTGAAGAAAGAATTATCTGGTAGTTCAAAGGTAAGCTTCAAATGGGAAATAGTTTTTATGTTTGGGTATAATGCGAAGATAATTTAATCAAGTTGGTAAACCTGTGAAAGGCCAGGAATTTCTTCTTTCTTTTTCCTAACGCATTATATTTTGCTAATTTGACGGAGAGGAAATTTTGTGCAACACTACCTAGGGGCTGTGTATCATATTTTTTCATTAAATTGTTTGACTGTTTGCTTCAAGCAGAAAGGTGACCTTCCTCCTGGAAGAAGTGGCACCAACACTGGAATTCCATTTCGAGACTCTGAGATTGAGTTGGAACTTGATCAATTGAGGCAAAGAGCAAAGGAATTTTGAAGCATGGAATCTTTTTTTGTTTCTTCATATTTAGCTTGAACTTAGTTTCTGTATTTGTGATATCAACGTTGTACAGCTAAAAGGCCAATCACGATATTGTTAACTACTTTGGTTGGAAAATTGAACTGATTAACTCATGAAGCTCATGTTTTGAACTCGTAAGTGTGATGATATTGTAATATATGTACGATTAACAGTCCTTTTTTTTTATATATCTCTATTAAATGCATGATGTTTGCACAAAAAACTCTACATTCTCACAGTTGCTATTGTCGATAATCTTCACCAGGAGAAGAGCAATGCTACTTAAAACCTCGTACCATGTCCAGAACCGCAAGCTTAGCAACACCACCATGTTCATAAACCATAAGGGTGCATCCTCTTTGACCTCTTGTTAAGTGGTTGGGTAATGTAATTGTATTTTGTTTTGGGCTTGCATTTTTCCATCTCAAATTGTGGAGAGACAATTACTTCCTGCATCTAATGAATTTTGACCTGCACCCAATCAACTTCTGAATATGCAAAATTATTTTTCATTCTGAAATTGAAAATTCTGAAATAAAAAGATACATTTCAATAAAGAAAATCCATAATATTGGAAAATGAAATTTCAAAATGAATTGGAAAACCAAAATCCATTTCCAGAAAAGTAATTCTGAAATAAAACAAATGCATTCTGGAAAATAAAACCTGAAAATATATTCTAGAAAAGGAAATCTGGAAACATATTCTATACAATAAATTCTGAAAATGTTTCGGAATTCCTTTTCTAGAACGGGTTTTTTGACCATGATGGGGTTATTTTTTTGTTTTTACCAAAATGGGGTCCGTTTAAAAAAAATTACAAATTTAGGTAAGTCGTACCAATTCGGTACGACTTCATATGCAGAAGTCGTCCCAATTAGGCACGACTTCTGCCATGTCATACTAAAGTCGTGTCAACTTGGCACGACTTCTGCCCTGTCATACCGAAGTCGTGCCAACTTGGCACGACTTCTGTCCCATCATACAGAAGTCGTGTCAACTTGGCACGACTTCTGTCACGTCATAATTGTCCGCACAGACAAGCTTAATAATAAAATTCAATTCAAGTTTGATTATTAATTTCCTCATTTTTTTATCTATGTATTTATTCATTCATAACACTCTTAGAACATTCATTTTCTTTATCTATGTATTTATTCATTCAATTCAAACATGATCCATACACAATTATCCAATTTTTTGTTCCTTAA
>Ga0123342_1007623_pt1 | contig 14176 bp, 12 predicted proteins | sample Turbeawhitnodule_FD_89960 | JGI IMG/M metagenome (GOLD analysis project Ga0123342, IMG submission 89960) | Root nodule microbial communities of legume samples collected from Mexico - Turtle bean Mexico white nodule | ecosystem: Host-associated > Plants > Roots > Nodule | place: Mexico: Nepantla...
CAGCGCAGTACGGACCCAGAATGAAATTGCAGAAATTAGGCCGGAATTTCACAAGTTTCGGTAGAGGATAGCCTTGGTTTTTACATAATTTCTGAAAAATTCTTCCGGAATGGTTTTTTCCTGTAATTCCACCCAAGAATGTCCACTGAATTTGGGACAAAACGGGATAAATTTCGGGTCAAATGGATGCGTATTCACCCACGAAAAGAATCAAACAGTTTCACACACAAACGAACCTTCCTTTCAGCCCTGACAGTGACGAATAAAAAATTTATTATCAATCCTGTGGGACGAATCTGGGGCTCAAACCTCAGCCAAAACTCAAAACTGGTTTTGGTTCCCAAAACCTTAAGGTTACCATTCTAATCTTAACTGTTTTGGTCCTTAAGTTGTGTGATGTTTGGGCATTTAGAGTTTTCACGAGGCATATCTGGTTAGTAAGTATACTTTCCCAAAATCTCAAGGGTTTGTGGTTCTTGAATTGTGATGTTGGAAAATTAGAGCTTTAGTAGCTCAATAAGTTATTATTTAAATATATTTAATTTGAAGTTTTTAAAACATTAATTATTTGTTAAAATGATTTTTTTGTCATTTTCCAATTTTAATTTATATTCCTTCTTTTTAAAAGTATGAAAAAATATTTTAATAATTTATTATATTATTTAATTGATTTAATTTTTCATCTCATTAATCAACTCTATTACTAGTTTTCTCTATATTTTTTTTTACTTTTTATTTTCTTTTTTCTCCATCCAAATAATCTCTATACATATTCTTCAATTTTTCTTTTCTTTTTTCAGTGAAAAAATATAAAACTACTTACATAAACATTTACACAAGTTATTTTGAATTAAAATAAATATATATATATAGCATGAAAATAATTATAAAATTAATATGTAAGATATATAAATAAATATCTAGCATTATATAAATTTAAAATTTTACAAAAATGTTAATATTAACTCTAGTTAAGCGTCACTTGTATAATGGAATTTGCTGTGAAAGGGCTTATCACCAGAAAGTCACGACAATAGCTCCGAACAGTTGCTTGTTTACTACCTTTTTTTTATTGCTTTCATTTGCCGTCAAATTCTTAATTACAATGTCGGAATTAAGTTAATTTTGCAATTAGTGTTGCGTACTAAGAAGCCACATGATACAGGCACGGATACGACACAGACACGGAGATACGGCTAAACTGAAAATTATAGGACACGGGACACGGCTATATATAAATTAAAATGTAGTAATATATTTTGTTATATGAAAAAAAAATAAAAAATAAAAACATAATGTTTAACTTTTACTTTTTGGAAATTTTAATATTTTGTTTGAGATTTTGTTTAGATTTTATCATATTTTATCTGAGATTTAGTGTGGAAGAGAAGAGGTCTTTAAAACATTGAAGGGAGTTTTTTTTTCTAGCTTTTCTAGCATGTCCAAGGAGGGAAACGTGCCTCCTCCGGCATATCGAGAAAGAGGGTCGTTTCCGGCCAATAAAAAGCGTCTGACACCGTGTCAGGCACACGCTTCCTTCGTGTGTCCGTGGTGTATCGGAAACACCGACGGCGCCATTTTGGCCGTATCCGAGCTTCACAGATTGTGTATCTGGAGGCATGGAAGCCACTGAGTATCAGTGCTCGGAGTGGTCCTTGCTGGGGAAGATTGGCCCTATGATCCTGAAAGAAAGGAGATGAGGAGGAGGATACAATCTTCGGGCACACTCTCCTCAGATTCTTGCATTTATCTGGTGAAAGCTTCATTGACTCGGACAGTTCAAACCTTCAATCGATGCTGTTGAGTGTTAATGTAAATGTTATAACAATGTTTCAATAGTCTCTTTCTCCAACGCCAATCCAAGAATGCCGAAGCTATTTCCAGGGTGTGGTTTCTGAATTCGCCTTTGCTGCATTAATCTTCTTTCTTTGTGCATTTCATTCCATAGACCGGTACTAGCATACACGTTTGCAAGAAGAACATAATCACTGCTATGGTCAGCTTCCAATTCCAACAGATGGTTCCTTATCTTCTCACCAAGTTGAACATTTCCATGAAGTCGACACGCAGCTAACAAAGTCCTCCATACAATTGCATTGCACTCCACTGGCATGTTCTTTATCAAATTGTATGCATCATCAACTAAACCAGCTCGACCCAAAAGGTCCACCATGCACCCATAGTGCTTTGTTGTGGGTTGGATGTTATAATCTCTGTCCATAATATCTATCCATTTTCTACCTTCATCAATCAATCCTCCATGGCTACAAGCACTTAGAACCCCCAAGAATGTAACATCATTCGGTCTATCCACATTCTGTTGTAACATCTTCGCGAAAAGCGCCAATGCCTCCTCTCCATTACCATGTGACGCAAGACCAAGAATCATGACATTCCATGAAATCACATTCTTCCTTTTCATGCTGCTAAATATGTGGTAGGCTTCTTCCACTGCTCCACACTTTGCATACATGTCAATTAGGGAATTGGAGACCGATGTATCTTCACCAAGCTTAGAATGTTTTTGTACAAGAGAATAATGAATTCGCCTCCCAAAACCGAGGGCTCCTATTGCACCACACGCTGAGAGGGTCACTACAAGAGTGGCATGATCCGGTTGCAGGCCACTCCGCAGCATTTTAGCAAACAGATGGAGAGCTTGCGTATAATTCCGACAATGCACATGACAATTTATGATAGAGTTCCAAGCCACTAAATCAGCATTTGGAATTTCATCAAACAGGTGGTGAGCGGTTTCTATGTCCTTCGCCATACCGTACATGTGAATCAGAGAATTCCTGACGTAAGTATGAGTTTGGAGTCCTAGTTTAAGGATGTTGCAATGAAGTTGCTTTCCAAGTATAACAGATCTGAATCCAGCAATGATTTTAAGAATGAAAGAGAATGTGAAAGTGTCAATTGCTGCCACATCGCATTTTCCCTGCAGCATTCTCCTGAACAAGTCAATGGCCTTCTCTGGTTGGCGAGTCATCCCAAATCCCCTGATCATGGTGTTCCATATAAACGCATCGGGTTTATCGATTCTGTCAAAAACCCTGACAGCGTAATTGATATCTCCATGACCTGAAACCGCGCAAAACTCAATGATCTTTCCCACCACAAGCGGGGTATTATGGAAACCACTCTGTACAACACGACCCTGCATCTCCTTCAACTGCTTCATGCTGGAACACTGCTTCAAAAGTATCAAAAGACTTTGTTGAGCCTTCCAAAATGCTCCGTCTTTGGGACTCATTGCAATACTGCATCTCGACCGGAGCAGGTCGCGCGGTGATGGCGGTTCGTGCAGTCGCGGTTGTCCCGGGTCGCAGGTCGACGGTGGTGCCGTATAGCGTTAGAGATGGGTGGTGTGGAATTAGAGTTGCATTGTTCTATAGTGTGATTTAGGGAATTAGGGTTTTGTTTTTTTATTGGGCTACACTAAATTCGTTTTTTTTTTATTAAGGTGCAGATTTTTGTTTTGTTTGAAGTGCTCTCTGTTTTTTTTTTTAATTGGGAAAACTAAATTTTATTTTTATTATTAGACCGCATTAAATTAGGTTTTTTTATTTAATTGAGATGCAGAGTACTCTTTGTTATTTAATTGTTGTTAATTTATTTTTTTTACCTATTTTAAATAATTATATTATTAAAATATTATATTTTTTTATGTAAAAGAAACTCTTACGAATTATAACTTTAACTTTTATGAGTCTAAGTAAATTCTTCAGTTTTACAACTTTTATTATAAAATTGGAAATTCAATTTTTATATAAAGTGTGGAATGCAATAGTCCATAATTTTTCACTTAGCCCGTGTTTTCCTTTTACCAGTTATCCTTTTAGCTATAGAATTCTTCTAAAAGTGTACTTTCTACAATAAAATTCTTCACAAGTATTTAGAATGGTTATGAAACTTTCTCAATTTACCTTACTTAGTATTGTTCTCCTATAAACTTATATAAAGTTGATAGTTTGTCCATTAAAATAACATTTAGTCCATTAAAGCAATCATTATCGCTGAAAAAACAATAATTCAATGTTTTAATAAATAATTGCTCTTTAAGTTGTTAATAAGTTAAAAATATTTTTATAATCCATTAAAATTTCACTGTACAATTTGAATCTAAACAAGAAACTTCAAAATTATGTTTCTACAGCCTATACAAGATCAAAACTAAAAAAGATTACTCAGACTAGAATTTCATAATCCACCTACTCATAGTTAGAAGCATAAAAACTCATGATGAACATCAATCATCTTGAGTTGCCCGTTTATGCTTTGTAGGACATGACAAATGTCAACAAATTTGATGTTTAACTTGTCTCCGGAGATGAATTCATATACTGTATTGTTCAACTCAATAAAACTGATACCTGCCACCTTTTCCATGCGCGTGTCCCGCATAACCTTCCTCACCATACCAGCTTCCTTCCACCTACCAAGCGCAGAGTAAGTATTGGACAGGAGTGAATAATTCCCACAATTATGGGGCTCCATCACACTCAGATGACGCAAAGCTTCCTTTGCCAGAGCAACATCACCGTATCTATTCGAAGCAGAGAGAAGGGATCCCCACACAGCTGCATTGGCTTCACACGGCATCAACCTAACTAGCTCCTTTGCTTCTTCAAGATACCCACCACGTCCAAGCAAATCCACCATGCAACCGTAGTGCTCTATCTTGGGTTCAATTCCAAATCTTTTTCTCATACACGTGAAATAATGGCGCCCCAGTTCAACCAATCCAACATGGCTACAAGCAGAAAGAATGGTGATGAAGGTGACTTCATTTGGCTTCACTCCAGCCTTCTCCATGCAAGAAAACAGCTCAAGGGCCTCCTTTCCCATGCCATGTAAAGCAAGTCCACCTATCATGGTTGTCCACGTTACAATCGTTTTTCGCTCCATGCCCTCAAAAACTTGGCGCGCTTTACCTATGTCACCTGATTTGGCATACATGTCTATGAGAGAGTTACAAAGAGATACAATCTCAGGCAGTTTATGCCTTTCAATGTAGCTGTGAATCCACACTCCCAACTCAAGAGCACCCAAGTCTGCACACGCAGAGAGCGCAGCCAAAATGGCAATTTTATCCGGCTGCACATTGTGCACCAGCATAGTGCGGAAAAGCGTGATGGCCTGATGGGGACAGTGTGTGCGCGTGTATCCCGAAATAAGACAAGTCCATGAAACAACATCCCTGTCTTTTTCAGGCATAGTTTCAAACAGGTTGCGGGCATTGGAAAGATCACCCACCTTGGCGTAACCTGCGAGCATAGCGTTCCAGAGAGAAACGTGTTGGAAAGTGGCGGCATCGAATAGTTTGCGGGCAGAGGAAACGTTGGCGCATGAGGAATACATGTGAATGAGGGAGGTGAGGACATTGGGATGTGTGATGAAGCCGGAAAGAATGGCTTGAGAATGAATCTGGTGGCCGACATGGAGGAAGGATGAAGAAACAACGGCTTTGAGAGCAAAAGGGAAAGAGTAAGAGTCGGGTCGCAAACCGAGGAGGCGAATGGCGTTGAAGAGAGAAATGGCGCGAGTGGGATTGTGTGAAGATAGAGCCCAGATGAGGTTGTTGTAGAGGTAGATGCTGGGTCGGTGGTTGTGGATGAAAATGGAATAGGCGAAGGAGGGAAAGCCCAGAGAAGCTGAGGCGTATATAAATCGGGCCAGTAGAATGTCATCTTTGTCCAAAGCTCTGGTGAGCATGAAGCATTGTGTTTGCTGAAGATGACTCAGATTGGAGCAACGGCGAAGCAGCTTCTCTGCTTCTGAATCTGCATGCTCTGATCTTGGAAGCCATGAGAAGAAGCATGAACCACTCCATGACCGTTGCAGACACTGCCTTGCATCACGCACCTTTCCATTCAATGCCAAATTCATAGATGACCACTGCTGTTAAGGAACTGGATAACACACGATCATATGTATTTATTTGTATGTGTAGAACAAGGGTCTTTGTATGAGATTTTCAATCAAGTTCATCTTGATTTTGTCAAAATTGTTTGACGAGAAAAGAATTTATTGGAATACATGGAACTATAACTTGACTCTGACTGAGATTTGGTTTCATTCCACAACTGTAAACAAATTAGTGTGGTGCGATGCACGTGCACAATGTCCATAATTGTGCATGCCTGAAGTCGGTGGTGTTGATCTCTCCAAGTCTTGGTATGGAGCCTATAAAAACTCTAGTAAAGTGAGTTTTGAAACAAAAATTATAACCTCCCTCCAATTCATTGGCACACCAATGGGTAAGTTAGGATGTTGGACTTTTGCTCTAAGAATATTCTTAATGTTAGCTGCAATCTTTCACATTTATATAATTTTTATGGGTTAAATTTATGTTTAATTGGTGAATATACTTGAGTTTGATGTTTGTGTTCTAAAAATTCTAAAAGGATTAAGTTAATACACATTTTCATTACCTTATTACTTTAATGGTCTTTGATTGTAAGGTTCTTCATTAACTTCTATTTATTAAATTTTAAAATATTGTTGAAAAAATATTTTAAAAAATTAAAAAAACTAATGTGAATGAAGGAATTAATCACAAAATTTTCAGCTTAAAGTAATTTTTTTATATATATAATAAACAATGTATTTACACTCTTCCTTCTATTTTTATTATTAATAAGAATTTTTTTAAAAATGCTTAGATTTTAGAATATAATCAATCATAGGGTAATTCTCCAATGAGAATAACTTTGATAACCATCCGAGGAAAAATATCTCTGCCATGTCACAACATTATATAAGACAGTTCCATGTCCAACGAAGGGGTGACTAATCCAAGAAAGTGGTGCCCAACCACACCATTTCAAACTGAAATAAGGACACAAAATTAGCTCTTTGTATGTCGAAGTGTGATACTAAAGGAACACATGATTCTATATCTATACCCAAATATATCTCTATAACAATTTTGTTAACCAATTTCTCCTGTGAGAGTCCAGTCTAAAACATCAATGCCGCTAAGACTGACCTAGAAGAGTTATAACAAAAATATCATGCAAATATGATAGATCTTGAAAGTATGTAAGAAGTTGCACTGAAAAGTACAAAAACTACAAAGCAATGACAATCACTGCCTTTTCCTCTCAAATTTTATCTTTTGGATGGGGCGGATGATGTTGTACAATTAATTTTTAGCATCAAGTTATTCTTTCGGCCATTTCGAACGCTAAACACTGCAATATGATTGCACTAAGAGGCCACGGATTAAGCGTCGTGACTAGCATCCTCTGAATCTGAATCATCAACCATCTTCTCAAGTGCATCAAGACTGCCAGCTTCAGAGACTGTGTGGATTCTGAGTTTGTCAGCATCTTCACTGTGAAAGGAAAACAAAACATTATCCCTTAGCATGTACAAGGGTTTGTCATTACTTCCTATGTTTTTATTTTGACGACAGAGACAGTTTGTTCATAAATAGAAAAAGGAAACATGTTCAAATGGATTTCTATCATGCTCCTACACATTCGTAGTCATCTGAACAGTTTAATCTTTTGCAATGCTGATAGAGTTAACAAATTTTTCCAGAAACTTCAAATGAAAGGGTGGTTCGAAGAAAGATTCCAGATATTGATTTAAACAACCATAAAAGCAAGCATATGGAGCATACTCTGTAACACCGAAGATTTCCTTTACGACTAAGGAGCTATCTCTTGAACAAAACTCCGGCAGCTGGAAACAGATTAGTAGGAGAAAAATTTAATCAAGTCATACATTAAACTTATAACAGACATAATAAAAACTTTGGTCATTAAATCCCTTTTAAATGCACAAGACTATCCACATACGAGACTCGGGTATGACAGTGTAGAGGCTGTTTCCAAGATTTTTTACCCATGACTTCAAAGTCACATACCGTCTCCTAAGATTCACTCTCGTGAGCCTTTTCACTAAAATATTGAAAGACAAAAAATGTATTTAAAGTCACAGGGCAACAGATTTAAAATTGTGCCAAGATTGACCTTTTTATGAGTCTTTTTCCATTAAAAATTGAAAAAAATAATATCAAACTTTCAGAGCAGTAAGCAATCACTTACTCCAATATTAAGCTAATAAATACCCAAGAAATAAATACCAGATTTCTTCCTGAAATCATAATTAAACTAGGTGCACCTTTTAAGAATTTCCGTAACACATTTTAAATTTTAAAAAAAAAACAAAAAAATAATTTCTCCTGCAAAAGTACAACACTAATATTTGTTTAAGAAATCCTAGAACCAAAAAATAAAAGCAATCATATCCAACAGTACCAAAGACATTTAAAAGTTCTTATTTTATGTTACATACACAAATAGACAAACAGAATTTCTATCAAATTGAGAGTGTGGTCACTTACCTCGGACAGATAGAAGACCTTTCCAAAAAGGGCTTGGACAGCTATTTTTCTCTTGAAACCCTTTTCAGTATAACCTGACTTATCCATCACAATAGGGCCTAAAAATGAATAAAAATAATGAGGTCCCGACTTTTAAAAAGAATCATTTAATTAAATTTGTAAGGAAATATATTTCCCAAACTGAATGATAAAAAATTGAAGGAGAGCATTGATTCATGTTTCAAGAATTAGACAGTAAATATACATGGGAAGATCGCATAGAAAAAATACTATGCTAAAACAAATTACTACAAATATTAAGGATAAAGAAAGAAAAAGAATGCAAGAGAATCTGCATTACTGCTCTGAGACTTTCTAGGAAGGATTTTCTCCACAGGAAAGAATGAGATACAACTATCGAAAATTCAAAAGCCCTATCTTTTGAGCAAATTCTCCAATGGTCAAAACTGATGCTCTTTCTAATTGGTTCCCTCCTGTCTATTCTAACTATCCCTTTTGGATATTCTTTATTCAGCGTGTCGGAGGTATCTAATTTGGCCCATGTAGACCGTCTACGATATAGACTATTAATTGGGACATGATAGGTTCGGTATAGTATACAAAAGAAGGAAAAGGTAAGTTGGTTACTACAGCTATATCTGAACTATTATAAATAGTTCTAAGAGGGTAAGAAAAGGGAAAATAGAAGGATAGTTGGAGAGCGAAGTTCCCTCAAATAACCTCAGATTGTTTGTGTGTTGTTGTATTCTTTCTATTTCTTTACTTTATCTCTACTACATTAGTGTGGAGGAGACTAAGATTAAGGAGGACAATAAAATTCAAGGTTGTTTCTTTTCTTTCCTATTCTAATATCAGTTCTATCAACTGGTATTCAGAGCCAGGATCTTGCACTGTGGTGTGTTTTGAGGGGTATGGTGAAGACGAGGATGGAATCAAGAATGGATGGGTTAACAATCCATATTTGATAGCTGCAATAAACAATTAACAAATGATTTCAAGAAGTCTGTCCACAGAGCAAGGATAACTAACTTACTTGGCAAACATGATGCACACAATTATATGGTTCAACTTGAGGGAGAATGTCAAGATATGACATAGATTTGGTTCGCTTTACTTCTGTTTATATTTGATTTTAATTTTATTTGTATTAATCATGATAACCTACTTTTAGGAGTTGATGTATCTTACATTCTTAGGATCATATCTTTAGATTTACTTTAATTCTTTCATTATTTTTAGCCTTTAATTGTGAACATATGTAGACCACCTAAATCAATCAAAAAATACAGTTATTCCCTATTTTCTTGTGTGATCTCCAATATGACAAACCTCTGTAATGTTTACTCCTTTTAGAAGATAGTTAGTCGAAAGAAAGAAACCGTGAAAGTCATCAATACGTAACCATATATTCCTTTATGTAATTACAATAGCACATATCATGAAGATAAAAGGGCATTTAGATAGTGTCTTTGGAAGGAAAAGATAAAATGGCATCCATAATTCAGCAGGTTGCTTAAAGTCCCTACTATGTAAGAGGATAGCTGATTTAGTCCCTATTTGTTGCACAAGTACATTTTTTTACTCCATAACCTTCCAGTTATTTACTATTAAAAATTATTCCATTTAGACAATACAAGAATTATTTTCAATGACAAATTTATACTTAAATTCAATGCCAAATAAGTCAAAGAAAAATTCAAATAACATCAAATAAATTTGCCTCTGTTATTACATGGCCACCTATATATTAGACCGCTTTCAATTAACATCAACTATAGCAAGAAGCCCGAAAGGAAATTACAACAATTAACAATATTTTTTGTTGTACACTTCTCGCATTTAAAAACCATTTGAACTAAGCCAGTGCGTCCATTGATGGTCACAGGTTCAAATTAACATGCCACCACTATGTGTATATATACAATGCTGTTGCAGAGATAATTATTACATAATTAGAGCAGATTCTGTTTTCTATTTATTAGGACAGATTTGATATCTTTTGGTGATTTGATTTTATGAGAATTTGATTACTTTTCCTAGATCTTAGCTAAAGCATACAACCATTCACCAAGGGTGATCAACTAAACATCCAGCCCAATGTTAAAAATACAATACCTTTGTCTTGCACAATTCGTCGTGAAATTTCATTCAGAATCTCGGCAACGTGTGAATCACTTAACATAGAAGCTTTTCTCAGCTGAATTAAATCAGCTACCAAGTCAGGATTGAATGGTTTCTCATTTAGAGCATAGCGGATATACTTGCGCAAAATTTCTTCCAAACCAAAACCTGTCTGCATGTGAGCATACAGTTGTTAGTACCTAAAATCATAGACACATGCACAAGCATACAGAAGTATCCGAGCAAGCAAAAAGAAACTGATTTTTCCCCAGAGATTTTCCTCAGAAAACAAATGGAAAGCAAGGAAATAGTTCCTGACAAAGACTGATAGTAAGATCCTTTACATTGAAAAACCCCAAACAATTTCACCTTGGCATGTCTCATGCTTAGAAATGAAATAAGAACCCATAATTTATTTTTTCTAAGGTTATACAAGCAAAAAAGTAATTAGTTAGCCTGTGAAGTACATGAAATCCACCATATGTAAGTAATGCCATAATTATAGTAATACTAAACCAAGGTCTATTTCTCTTTCATGTTAAGATTTTGTGCTTCTTTTAGTACATTAGATTTATGGCTGTCTGTCTTAGAATACGTTGTCTTTTGCTCCTATTTCAACCCTATAAATGGACTTGTAACATAAGAACTGTCTCACTTGTATATACTATAATTTGGTCTCCCAATAATGATCCAGCGAAAACATGATTGACCCAACAACAATAGTGTAGCAGGAAACACATTGAAGCTCTCGATAGTTATTGTTGAGAGTTTGAAACGGTGAAATGAAGAAGTAACAGTGAAAGTACCTTATTCTGAATTTGGTTGAGAGGCTCTTGCGTAACTTGGTCTCGTCCGTTTCGAAATAATTCATCCAAGGACTTGCACAAGGTGGCATTTTTACTGACCTGGAAAAGAAGGGCACCCAAAAAAAGTTAGCGAAAGGTCAAAAAACGTTGAAGCGGAGGGAATGATGAGAGTGAGAGACCAATTTGCGGCGTTTTGCTTTGGGAGAAGAGAACTTCTTGACGGTCTTGACGAAGGCAATGAGGAAAGTGAGAGCAGCGTAAGAGAGAGGAATGGCGAGAATCCAAGGGAGAGAGGTGGGACCCACTCTGGGACCGGGAATGGCTTGGGTAACGGAGCCGGTGAACTCAACGAGGTCCAGAGCCTTCTCCTGAATCCATGGCAGCTCCTCCTCCACTTCCACTTCCACTTCCACTTCCTTCTCTTTCTCTTTCTCTTGCTTCGTAGCGTTGTTGATGGAGTTTGGCGTGGCTAAGCATGTTGTGGAAAACGGTGTGCGTCGTGGGAAGAGAAGAGTGAAAGTTGTGCATTTGGTTGAGTGAAAAGGGATTGGCGAGTGTTTTCTGGGAGGAAGAAACTGAGAAGCAATAGAACTACACTGAGAAGAAGTAAAAGCCATTTTCAGAAAAACCTCAATCCTCAGTTTTCTCTTCTACCTTCGCCGCTGTTCCCTTTGGCTCTTCTTTTTAGGTTTAATTCTATTTTCTATATGAGTAAGGTATGGGGGTGATTTTCTCTTAATTATAATTTTCTAGCTTATTTTATATTACTTTCTTAAATTAGAAGTTAACTCATAATATTAAGAGTCAAAAGATTATTATTTTGATGTCAATTATTTTAAAGAAATGTGTTTGCCATATTGTGTTGTAGTATTTATATATAAACACTTATTTAATTAAGGATGTTGTAGAATTAAAATATTATTTTCTATTTCAAGTATATGTTGATTATTGTAAAAAATAATAATTAACATTAAGTTTAATTACTCTTTTAGTTCCTTAACATGTTAAGGGACAAAAATGAATTTTGTTGTTACGTTTTTAAAATGTTTGATGTGATTTCAATTTTTTTTTAAATATCAAATATGATTATTTTTTTATATTGTCTTCGGCAATCTAAAACAAAAATTTGAAAAAAAACATTCCAATCCAATCCAAATATTTTCTATTCGAATTTATAGCATCTTTGGACCAAAACAAGGCTGCCACAGAAGCTATTAGACCAATTTGGTTCTGACTCAACTGTGTATAATATGTATGCATGAGCTTAATTCCTTTGAGCTTAATTTCTTCTATATTTATGATTAGTTTATCGTGTGTCAAATGTGTTACAAGTGAAAGTGAAAGTGTATAGGTGTACCTCTTATTGGTTTGTTATATTTTATATTATTTATTTAAAAAAACGTATACAGTGTCACAATTTTTAAATAAACGAAATTTAACCTACATTAATTTTTAATCACGTAAATTTAACTTACATCTACACAAAATTATATAACATTAATTTTTAATCACGTAAATTTAACTTACATCTACACAAAATTATATAACGTGAATTTGACTTGCATGTTATCTACACAAAATTATATTTTAATATTATTTATTTAAAGAAACGTGTTTAGCTTACATGTTATTTATACAAAAATTATACTCTATTCTTTATAAAGAAACCGGCATACTACCACAAAATTATATTTTATATTATTTATTTAAAAAAAAATTATATTATTTATTTGAAAAAGTATAGACTTAATCTACATGTTGCCAAAACAATTATTTTTATATTATTTTTATATTATTTATTTAAATGAAGAATAGACTTAATCGTGGATATGTGGACAATGAAAAAAAAAAAAAATTTAGGCTTTTTTAATGTGTCAACTAAGCCTTCTACTTCCTCAATTCTTCTTGTAACCAGTAACACATTAGTCATTCCATCAAACTTTACATTCGCTTCTTTCTTCTTTCTCTTGTTTCCGAAGTCCTCTAACTCAATAAGAATCTCATCATCCACCACAAGAGGGACCCGATTTGAGTCATTATGCTTTTTTGACTGCTCATTCCTGTTCATACCTCTGCATACATTAAGCATACACACCTATTTAGAATATGAAAGAATAAATTTGTTATTATCTGTGAATTAAAGAAACCAAAAAATAACAAGTTACCAGCATCAGTTTCAAATATTGCCACAGGAATAGCACACTCACTAAATGGTGTGCCCTGCAAAGGCAATAACTTTCTAAAATAACATTCTTCTAATGTTGAACCATGGAGAAACTTGTCAAAAAGTTCAGCCTGTGACAAGAAAAGTGTTTCACATTAAAAATAAATTGAGAACAGAATAACCAAAAAAAACAACCTCAACATTGAACAAAATGTTTTGTTTTAAATGTGATGACAATGTATAAATAAAAAATACATAGAGAATTTCATCAAAGCTGTTAGATGAACCAATTCAGAAAATAGACACCCACGAAGTATAATTTTGTCACCAATTTCTGTTAAAAAAATCAGCCATTACGTAAAAAACATTGATTCATCCACTTTAATCAGTTTTGCTCCACAAATGTTACAACCCTTACTTATCAGTCTGGTATTAAAAACACTGACAGCTTTATCATTCTCACGCACAAACATCAGGGAGAAAATAACATTATATATCCTTGTTATTACTGGAGCATATTGCATGGCATTGCAATTGAAGATGATGACCACACTTCTTTATCAATATACCTGGAAAACTTTGATTAGCTTCAATTCACCTCTGCGCTTGATCTCAAAACCTTTAAGTTCTGCAAGGGTTCCATCATCATTAAAAACAGCATATCGCTTTTTAATTAAAATTCCTTCTTCCTTGGAAGCAGGAAGGATCATTGCCTACACCAAAGCA
>Ga0123342_1007624_pt1 | contig 14176 bp, 13 predicted proteins | sample Turbeawhitnodule_FD_89960 | JGI IMG/M metagenome (GOLD analysis project Ga0123342, IMG submission 89960) | Root nodule microbial communities of legume samples collected from Mexico - Turtle bean Mexico white nodule | ecosystem: Host-associated > Plants > Roots > Nodule | place: Mexico: Nepantla...
AACATTCAAGAAATTGAAATATTTGATTGCTGGGGAATTGATTTTATAGGACCACTGCCATCATCATTCTCAAATGAATATATCTTACTAGCAGTTGAGTATGTCTCTAGATGGGTGGAAGCAACTGCAACTCAGAAAGCTGATGCCAAAACTGTAATCAAATTTCTCAAGAGAAATATTTTCACCAGGTTTGGTACTCCTAGAGTTTTGATAAGTGATGGAGGCTCACATTTTTGTAATGCTCAACTTCAAAAGGTTTTAGAACACTATGGAGTTAGACATAAAGTAGCAACAACCTACTTTAAGAAGATTTTGGAAAAAACAGTATCTTCTTCCAGAAATGATTGGTCTAACAAGCTTGAGGAAGCTCTCTGGGCTTATAGAACAGAATTTAAGACACCTACATCTCTGTCTCCATTCCAATTGATTTATGGTAAAGCATGTCATCTTCCGGTAGAACTGGAACACAAAGCATACTGGGCAATCAAGTTTCTAAACATTGATCCTAAAGTTGTTGGAGAGAAGAGAAAAGTGCAACTTCATGAACTTGAAGAAATTAGATTCAATGCTTACCAATCTTCAAAAATTTATAAAGATCGAGTCAAATTTTATCATGATAGAAATTTTTTGAAAAGAACTTTTGAACCAAGTCAATTGGTGTTGTTATTTAATTCCAGGTTAAGGCTTTTCCCTAGAAAACTCAATCAAAATGGTCAAGACCATTCCAAGTCAAACAAGTAAAACCATATGGAGCAGTGGAATTGGAAGATCCTGTCTCAAAACTAAGTTGGGTGGTTAATGGACAAAGATTGAAGCATTATTTTGGCGGTGAAGGTGAAAGGCACACCACTATGATCTACTTCAATGATCCTTAAGTAAATCAGGCGTCAAGCTATATGACGTTAAACGAACGCTTGCTGGGAGGCAACCCAGTGTTTTGTTTTGAAATGTGTCTTTAATTTTGTTTTGATTTAGCAGTATGTTTTAACATTTGATGTTTTTAAAACCAGTTTGATATGTGAAATGGTCATGTAGGTTTGAAATGTTTGGTCAAATGAATGGATGGAAGAAAGCTTAGAAAGGTTTGAAACTTTTGGCAAAGACAAAATGAAAATTTTCAAGAAAATTTAATTGCAGGCTAATTTTAGCTTAAGCTAGAATCTTTAGCTTAAGCTAGATATGTAGAAAAATAAAGAAATTTTGTTCTGCAACTTTCGCCTGAGACAAAATGATCTAGCTTGAGCTAGAGCAAATCTGTTGCTCTCTGCCAAAATTTAGCTTAAGCTAAAAAGAGCTAGCTTGAGCTAGAGCAAATCTGTTGCTCTCTGCCAAAATTTAGCTTAAGCTAAAAAGAGCTAGCTTGAGCTAGAAAACTCTGTTGCTCTCTACCAAAATTTAGCTTAAGCTAAAAAGAGCTAGCTTGAGCTAGAAAACTCTGTTGCTCTCTGCCAAACTTTAGCTTAAGCTAAAACAAGCTAGCTTGAGCTAGAAATTATGTTGCTCTCTGCCAAATTTTAGCCTGGGCTAAGAAGATCTAGCCTAAGCTAGTGGGATTTCTAAAAAAAAAAACCCTGCACCCTAATACAGTTTCAGAAGCGGCCCGAGTCATTGTCTAACAGAGTCAACTCAATGTCGACCTGGGCTGATTTCGAGTGGAGTCGCACAAGTCGATGTCAAGTGGAAACAGCCTGGTTTGGTTTCGATCAGAGTTGGCACAGGCCGATGTCGATCAGAGTCGACCAGGGCCGAAGTCAACCAGTGTCGGCCTGGGTTAAAGTCGACCATCGTCGACCTGGGCTGATTTTAAAAGTCAGTCTAGGTCAATGTCAAACGAATTCAATCTGGGTTTATGTCGATTGGAGTCGACCCGAGGCAATGTCGAGCGGAGTCCGCCCAGGTCGATGTCTTGGGGTGTCTGCTCGGGCCGATGATGAAAGAAGTCAGCCCGGGTCAATGTCGAGAGGAATCGACTCGGATTGATCTCGACTCAAAATCGACCCGAGCCGTTTTTGATCGAAGTCTACTTGGGTTGATGTCGAGTGGAGCCGGCCCGAATCGATGTAGACCGGAGTCGACACGAGCCGATGTCAAGCGTAGCAGGCCCGGGCCAAAGTCGACAAGTTTTGGCCTGGGCCGTTTTCTGGAGTCAGCCTGTGTCGATGTCGAGCAGAGTCTGCCCGGGTCAATGTCGACCAAAGTCAACCCGAGCCGATGTTGACCTGGGTTGATTTTGAGTGGAGTTAGCCCGGGTCAATGTCGAGTGGAGTCAACCTGGGCCGAAGTCAACCAGTGTCGATGCAAGCCGATGTCGAGCGAAGATGGTTTGGGTCGAAGTCAACCAGTATTGGCCTAGGCCGATTTTCGAAGTCGGCCATGGTCGATGTTGTGGGGAGTCGGGCCAGGTCGATGGTGAGCGAAGTCGGGTTAGGTCGATGTGGAGCGTATTCGACCCGAGTCTATGTTGAGTCTGCCCAAACTGATGTCGAGTGGAGTTGGCCCGGGTTGATGTCGACCCAGAGTCGACTTAGGTTGATATCGAGTGGAGTCTGCCTGGGTCGATATCAATTAGAGTTGACCTGGGCCAAAGTCGACCAGTGTTGGCCCGGGCAGATATTCGAAGTTAGCATGGGTCGATGTCGAGCGAAGTCGGCACGTATCGCTGTCAAGAAAAGTCGGTCCGGGTCAATGGTGAGCAGAGTCGGCCTGGTTCTATATCGAGCGAAGTCAGCCCGATGAGATGTCGAGTGGAGTCAACCTGAGGCGATGTTAAGGGGAGTCGACTTGGGTCAATGTCGAGCAAAGTCAGCCCGAATCGATGTCGAACAAAGTCGGCCCGGACTGTTGTCGAGCGGAGTCTGGCTGCGCAGATGTCGATCGGAGTCTGCCCGGGTCGATGTCGACTGGAGTCGAGCCGTGCCGAAGTCGAGTAGTGTTGGCACGTGCCGTTATCCGAATTTAGCCTGGGTCGATGTCGAGCGTAGTCGGGCCGTATCGTTGTCAAGTAGGGTCGGCCCGGGTCAATGGTGGGCGGAGTCGGCATGGGTCGATGTACAGCAGAGTCTGGGTTGAAATGGAGCAAAGTTGGCCTGGGTTTATATCGAGCGAAGTCAGCCCGAGGCGATGTCGAGTAGAGTCAACCTGGGAAGATGTTGAGGGGAGTCTACTTGGGTCGATGTCGAGCGAAGTCAGCCTGAATTGATGTCGAGCAAAGTCGGCCCGAACCATTGTCGGGCGGAGTCGGGCCGGGTAGATGTCGACCGAAGTTCGCCCCGGCCGATGTCAAGAATAGTCGACATGAGTCGATGTCGAGCTTAGTCGACCCTGGGCCGAAGTCGACTTATGATGGCCCAGGACGATTTTTTGAGTCAGCTTGGGTCATTGTCGAGTGGAGTTGGCCTGGGTCATTGTCGACCAGAGTCAACCTGATGTCGACCAAAGTCGACCTGGGCTGATTTCAAGTGGAGTCGCACGGGTCGATGTCGAGTGGAGTCAGCCTGGTTTGGTTTCGATCGGAGTCGGCACAGGCCGATGTCGATCAGAGTCGACCAGGGCCGAAGTCACCTAGTGTCGGCCTGGGCTAAAGTCGACTATTGTCGACCTGGGCTAATTTTAAAAGTTGATATGGGTCGATGTCGAACGAATTCAATCCGGGTCGATGTCGAACAAATTCAATCCGGGTTTATGTCGATTGGAGTCGACCCGGGGCGATGTCGAGCGGAGTTGGACCGGGTTGATGTCGAGGGGAGTCTGGTCGAGCTAATGACAAAAGAAATCAGCCCGGGTCGTTGTCGATCGAAGTCTACTAGGGCTAATGTCGAGTGGAGTCGGCCCGGGTCGATGTAGACCGGACTCGACACGAGCTGATGTCGAGCGTAGTCGGCCCAGGCCGAAGTCGACCAGTTTTGGCCTAGGCCGATTTCTGGAGTTAGCCTGTGTCGATGTTTAGCAGAGTCTGCCTGGGTTGATGTCGACTAGAGTCAACCCGAGTCGTTGTCGACCTGGGCTGATTTTGAGTGGAGTCAGCCCGGGTCAATGTCGAGTGGAGTCGACTCGGGCCGAAGTCAACCAGTGTCGACCCTGATCAATTTCCAGAGTCTGCCATGGACGATGTCGAGCAGAGTCGGGCCAGATCCATGGCGAGCGAAGTCGGGTTAGGTCGATGTGGAGCTTATTCGACCTGGGTCTATGTCGAGCAGAGTCGACCTGGGTCTATGTCGAGTTGAGTCGACCTGGGTCTATGTCGAGTTGAGTCTGCCCAAGCCGATGTCGAGCGGAGTTGGCCCGTGTTGATGTCGACCCGGATTCGACTGTAGTCGACTTGGGCCGATATCGAGTAAAGGCAGCTCGGGTCGATGTCGATCTGAGTCGACCTGGGCCGAAGTCGACTAGTGTTGGCTCGGGCCGATATCCGAAGTTAGCCTGGGTCGATGTCGGGCGGAGTCGACCCGTATCGTTGTCAAGCGGAGTCGGCCCGGGTCAATGGTGAGCGGAGTTGACCCTGGTCGATGTGGAGTAGAGTCGGCCCGGGTCAATGTGGAGCGGAGTCTGCTTGGGTCGAAATGAGGCGGAGTCGGCCTGAGGGGATGTCGAGTGGAGTTGGCCTGAGGCGATGTTGAGGGGAGTCGACTTGGGTCGATGTCGAGCGAAGTCAGCCCAAATCGATGTCGAGCAAAGTCGGCTCGGACCGTTGTTGATCAGAGTCGGGCTTTGCAAATGTCGATTGGAGTTGGCCCGGGCCGATGTCGAGGTGAGTCACCCCGAGCCAAGGTTGATTTGCCATCGAACCCATGTAGAGTCAAGTCAACCCAAGCTGAGTCGGTATGGGTCCAGGTCTATTTGGGTTGGGCTGATGTATAGTCGAGTGGACCAAAGTCCATGTCAAATCGAGTGGGCCAAAATCCATGTCGAGTCGAGTGGGTCAAAGTACATGTTAAGCCAATTGGGCCCGAAACTTTCAAGCTAAATTGGTTAGGACCCATATCTAGATAGATTTAATCTAATTAACATAGTGAATTTAATCTAATTGACAAAGTGGATTTAATCTAATTAACAAAGTATATTTAATTTAGATTTAATCCATTTTAAATAGATTTTAAAAAATCCATATAAATTTGATCTAATCCATTTTATTAGATATAGTTTGGATCTTGATTGGATTTTGCAATCCATTGGATTTTGAATTGGATTTTGAAAAATCCGACCACCATTATAATGTATAAATGGGTGTATACCCCCTTCCTACTAAGCCAATTTTATGTGTGGTGAGATTAGATTTAAATTTCTCTTTCTAATACCAAAATGAATATTCAAATGAGACCGCTCACTTTTAAATAGCCCACTATAAACTAATAACAAACCAAATTTATATTCTTTTTCTCCTCTTTGAAGCATGGTTGATTTTGATAATTTTATGCTGGAAATAGTGTTAAAACTAAAAACCCTCTATTCCCTAGTATCGGCGTGATCAAGAGGTGATCCAGACAGCATTCAAAGTGTGTTATTTTCCTGTGAGAATACGAGAAAACCCTAACCTAAACTTAGACTCCTTAATCCCAATTTATGTACAGTGGGGCTTGTTAAAGATCCTAATCATCTCCAATCAAGGCATGTTGTGCTACCTCAATCTTTCGAGATTGGTTTCGTGTACCTTATACCTACAGGATAATGTGAGTTTTCTGAGATCTCAGGAATAACAACTCTTATCCCTTAGGGTTAGGAGTTTTCTGTCTTTGCTGGATTAGACAAATTAAAGTGTACTGGATCGAACTCCTTACCAAATCTTGAAAGTGTTGGTTTAATAGGTCTAATCCAAGTCCTGTCCTCAAGAGAGTAAATAGCCCCAAGCCTCATGTAGAGAGCACGATGAGGCTACTGAAGGATTGCTCAAGAGATTGGATCCAGGTCCAATCCCAACAAGGTACACAACCCTCAAGCACAATGAGACTACTAAGGATTACTCACAGTCGGATCTATGTCTCATACTTAAGAGGGTACACAACCCTCAAGCGTAGAGTGTGACGAGGCTATTGAGGAATCACTCTAACAGTTAAATCTAGGTCTGATCTCCATGATGGTACAAGTTTTGAGCACAAAGTGTAATAAAGCCACAAACATATTGTTCAAAAGGTTTGGTCCAAACCTCACATCTAGGAGAATCGATAACTCTCAAATCTCGAGTGCAGAGTACAATAAGACTATGAACACAGAGCACGATGAGACTACCTAATGATTGTTCAAAGGATTGGATCCAAATCCGATCCCAAGGAGTGTACGCTCTCTAAAAAGGTCTTTAGCCCATCTTTGATAAACTACAAATGAATCATATCTATCTATGATGTGCCTCAACCGCACACAGGATATGAAGATTGCGAAACCATAAATCATCCACTCCAGGGGTGTAATAATTGGAGTTCGAAGATACGTTCGCTAGGTGCTCCTCTCTAAGGAATATCAGAGATACTCAGCTGTAAACCACCTTGTAATCCAGTCGTTTCCAAATTCTTCAGGCACCATTTCGGGATGTTACTTTCATTTTTCACAATCCCACCGATCTTATAAGGTAGTGTCCTTTATGTACTCACTCAATCTAAGTTAAGAAGCAGGTGGTGGCGGTGGAGCATAAAAACCTAAATAAAGAAAGACAAATATTTTATCTAAATTCTAAGCACCTCCTCTCCTGTACATTGCAGTGCATTTTGATGGCATCAAACCGGCTAAAAACCACCACAGCAGCATTTTTGAGCTTTCTTGATGGGTGCATATATACCCTGCAATCAATCTCACATGTGAAAAAGTTTCAGAATGGTCCACACAAAGTGGGAGATTTCTTTTTTCCTAAATTGACTGAACATTTTCTCTATTTGATCAAAACCCGGTGCACTCACAAGTAGATTATCTAGTAAGGTATAATGCAAGCAATGTACAAGAATAATTGATAAGCAAAGTTTCAGGTTACAACCTAAAGTAAATGGACTTTGCTTGTACACCCCTTGATAACGATAAAGAATTTGTGCCTGACAGAAAAAAGGTAACAAAATTGTGTACACCTAATGAGAATACGGGTCAATATCTGGGAGTGACTAGATACATTTATTTGCACTTTGCAGACTTGAAGCCTGGGTATATTGACCAAAGAGTTAATCCAAAAATTCTGTTGTTAATACACATGGCAAGGGTACAATGATCGGTCCTACAGGATGGCAAACCTGAACTTTGCTTTCACCCTCAAAGCAGACATCAAATTCGATTGCCAATTAAAATGTATCGTTACCCTTCTGCAACTATTTTAGCCGCTCGCCCGTGGTCATGCTACAGCTTCTTATCATTTTTATATGCCTTTGAGTCTATTCGTTACCTACTCCACTTTCAGAACAATCTTCATGAACTCATAGACAAAGAAACTTATTGAAGCTGAAGGAAGTACCTGATAATGGGAAATTAAAATATGAAATTTATTCAACTTGTATGATAGATTAAAAACAACCTTAAGCAGTAAGGGAATAAAAAGGAAAAAATGGCAGAAAAGTCGTTTTAATTTATAAACTATATGAAAATAATTAAAACAAACATCTATTAAATATCTAAATTTAACAAAGGAAAGCAATCTTAAAGCAACAGAGATTTTTCTGTTACGGTCTCTTCTATTTTGGTCAGCTTTCATTATGGTTCCTAATCTAAACTTGCACAATAAACAGATAAAATCGTTTGTTTTTTGGTATATAGTGGAGTGTTACAGGAGTAAAGACAAATGGTCAAAACATTTTATAAATAAGACGTTACTTTGTTAAAAGAATTAGATAAGGATGATATACAAGCAACTGCGATCACATGGTACAATGAAAAATGGAATTTAGATTATGCGAGCAAACAGAAACATCACCCTCTATGTCCCTTAATGTAAATCAATCTTCTGTACATTAGAAACCTTAAGCAGTTCTAATTTACTGAATCATTAATATGAATGGATTCACAACCAGAGGACAATACTCCTGATTCCTAGGGAGAGAAATCCACTACGTCCAGTAAAATACAAAGTAGTGCATGCCAAGAGGTTGTGAATTTAATACCTGTAATAAGCTGGGAACAAGTCCTGCATAGAGAGCTGAAATGCCTCCCTGTTCAACTATTTTAACCAACGTTGCAAAAGAACTTAATTTGGTAGCCTGGACTTGCAATTGAAGTCGCCTCCTCACCACTTCAAATGGGTACGTAGCAGCTTCTGCACATGCACCAGCTATAGCCCCATTCAACAATGTTCTTACTGGACCCAACTCAAGCTGATCAAAGGCACTCAATTCCTGACCCTGTTTATGCATATTCTTTATTCTCTTCTTTCCTTCCGGTGAATGCAGATAAGCTGATTTGAGTATATCATATACACCATAAAAAACAGCACCAGACGGAGCCATACTTATAATTGATGGTACTAAACCCTTGTACAGGGAAAAGAATCCTTCAGTTCGAATCATGTATTGGAAAGCATCAATTACACCACCCAAAGCTTCTCCACCAGGTGCCACCAACTTGGTTCGGATCTGTAAGGAACCCCATAGTAATTTTTTCCCAGTGAATACTAGAAAAATAGCTAAATAGTAATGCTTTAGTTTTCACTAACTACAAAACCTAATTATCTTTAATATATGCTTCAGGTGCTCATTCATACTGATTGCTAAATAAATAGACTAATTTACCACATGTTGCACCATTTTCCTACAAGTCCTAGTTAGAAATAGAACATGGTCATTATAAAGGGAATTATAAACGCTTTGAGAGTGTGTAATCTTGGCAATGTGGGACTATATGCCTTTTGTAATACACAAAATTCACAACATTTACCACACGTTGCACCATTTTCCTACAAGTCCTAGTTAGAAATAGAACATGAACATTATATAATTACTTGGAAGGAGACATGAGATTAATTTGATCCTTTCATTTCAGCTTCTAACATGGCCTTGTATTTGGGATAGTAACCCACGTTGTATTATTTATATTATGCCCAAATGATATGTCCCTGTTATGACTTTGGAGTTAATCTGATAGGATCCATGTCGAAAAGAAAACATCTTATGCCAATAAAACTCTTACTTTTAATTTAACTTCACACATAACAGAAAAATATTCAGGCACACAACTAGCTAGACAGGAAGAAAAAAAAATCAGACTTTACTGAATGACTAAAATTGACTGATGGTGGGGGGCTGGGGATCAACGGTTACATCAGCATAGCAATAAATTACTAAAAGAATTTTTTTCCCCTCCATATAATTCATTCGTAATGATGCCATATCCAGTCCAAATATTTCCTGAACTAAATGAACTGAAAAAGAAAAGTTAAGAGCTTAAAATGTTTGCTTGAAGACAAACCGTTGTTAAATAAGATAACAGGAAGGTTGCTATTCAGTCACTTGAAAATGATAAACAGTTAAAAACCACAATATTAATTGTAGTTGTTGAAAGCTTACTGGGAGAGGTTGAGCAAATACAAAACTAATAATTCAAAGACATCTTCATCATTGTTAATGCATAAATTTTGTAGCTGTATATGCTTCCTTTTCACATGTATGCAATTTTATTCAGTTGGGATGCAACAGAGAAAGCAAACTACGAAATCATAATTCAAAATGCTACATACAGTGTCAAGTGGAAGGCAAATAATGGTAGCAGTAATCCCAGCAGCAGCACCAGCAATAAACCTCTCAAAATTGGTAGTTTCCTCATTCCCAGAAAACCTCAGCAACTGCTTTCTATAAGTATCGTAGGCACAAAAATTAACCGCTTTGAATGGAGCTGTTCGCAGAATATTTACAAGGTTCCCTTTCCAAAAGCCTCTCAACCCTTGAGAAGCGGCAATTTTGCTAATAAGCTCGAATATATTCCTCTTCTCACCCCGAACTATGTATTCCAACTTCAGTCTTTCAAGTGGAGCAACACAAGTTCTTACAAAAGAAAACAAAAAGAAAAGATAAATGTCACACAAATATTAATTATTATGCAAAATCTTTCTCTTTTCTTTTTTTTTCTCTTATGGAAAATAATAACAGTAACGTGAATCGGTGAAATTAAATATACCTAGACACCATAGCGGCAATAGCACCAGCCCAGAGATGCTTGGTGGTGTTGACGGCATTGCCTCCACGCACCTTAACTTTTCTTTTCTGGACGACGCCGTTGGAGGTGGTGCCCTGGAGGGACACCTGTTCGCCATTTGGCAGTTTGGGTTCGGTGACGAGTTTTGCAGTCGGCAAGCTCACTGATAAGAAACACCCGGCCGGAAACCTCCTCCGTTGGCGGCGAGGGTTGGATTCGGAAGAAGTGGCGGCGTGAATCTTTAAAGAAACCGAACGCAGAAAAGAATCGGGAATTTTGGGCTCAAGAAACAACCCTCCGGTGAAGGAACCATAATCGGAAAATGAATTGAAGAAAGTGAGGGGAGAATGTGTACTTTGTTGCTGGCAGAGGTCCCCTTCCTGCTTTGTCATTCTCAGAAAGAAGGGTGTGTGCCCTTTCTTACATCATGATTTGCTTATTTATGAGAGATCTCAAATTAATCACACAGAGAAAGATAGAGTGAATACAGTTCCAAAACAAATAACAACTATTTTTTTTTTACCTCTTTTCTTCTTTTTCCCTCTGAGTTTCAAATACTACTACAATACAACAGTTATCTCTTCCTCCCTAACTAACATTATCTCTTTATCAGTTTATTTCCCTCTTTTTTTCTCATAAAAGTGTTTGATAAAGTTAATAAATTAAAAATTTATTTAATTGGTTTATAAGTTAATATGATTAATATAAAAATATTTGTTAAATTTATTTTAAAAACTTCTAATTTATAAATTATTTTATTAATTTTTTAACTAATAACTTATTTATTTATTTTATTATTATTATCTTAAATATAAAATTATAATTATATAATAATGTTTTATCTTATTTTATTTTATTAAAAATTTTAGTTTTGCCAAATAGATTCTTCTTAATTTCATTTATATAAAATTTGAATTGTTGTACTAAGTTGCTGCAAAGGAAAAAAAAATTGTTTAAGTAAGTTACCATCAATATTTGGCAAATTGTGACATAAATGGGCATACAGTTTTCAAGATAAATGGGCATAGTTATTCAAATCACATTAAATGTATCTATTCAGTTAGTTGAGTGTGGGAATCTGTCAATTTAACTAATTGCAACTTCCAAGACACTAGAAAACCAAAGAAGTAAAGAATAATAAAGTTGAATTTTCTTACAATATTTTGTGGCGACCGATTTACATTTTTTTTATAAAGATATATTCATATACAGTGTTCTATATTATATAAAAAAAAGTTGTCACAAAACTAAAACAAAAGTTCAATTTTTGACTAAAACTAGTAAAATTTGAGTAATTCTCTGTATAATAAATTAGTTTCACCCCGTCATAAAAAATGTGGCCTTTAGTTATTTTTTTAACTTTTTTGTCATTTTTAAATAAAAAAGCCATATATAAATCCCTATATAGAGTATTATTATTTAACAATTTATTATGAATTTTATGTTAGAAGACGCGTATTATATGATAATATATTTTATGTAATTTTAAATTTACTTATTTTTTAATAATTTTATATAATTTTATTAAATATATTAAATAGTATAAAAATACATATTTATACTATCAAAATTATAGATAAAAGTAACACGTAACCATTTTTTTATTTACTTGATTAAAAATTTGAGTTCTAAATATATAACTATGGTAAATATTTCAAAAGACAATTTTGTAATATTAATAATTTCATTATTTATTATTTTTTTACAATATATATATATATATATATATATTAGGAAATATAATTAATATTTTCATTATATAAAAAATATTCTTAACAATTTTAGTACTTTACTTACCTTACAAATCTAGGACATTACCAACATGTGACTCTGGATCGTGAAGTTCTTACACTAGAATGAATAGGACTGTTTCTTCCTGCACCTCCATATCTTCTGTCACCTCCATACACAACATAAAAATACATTTTTATCCTTCTTGTGTCACTCCATAGAATAGTTTCCGGATTATGTAATCTGGAAACTCATTTAAAAAAGACTTCCGGACTACATAATCCAGAAGCTAAATAAGACTTCCGGATTATGTAATCCGAAAAGTAATCATGCATTGAAAAAAAGGCTTCCGGATTATGTAATCTGGAAGCTAATTACAAATCTGAAAAATGACTTCCGGATTACGTAATCCGGAATATTATAGAGGGGCATTTTTGGAAATTTAAAAATTTATGGAGGTGAGAGAAGAAGGTATGGAGGTGCAGGAAGAAAGAGTCAATGAATAGTTGTCAATTGGCCTATGCACCCATATATATAATGCCTACAAATATTTTACTCTCTATTCTCTAAGTTGAACCTTCTCTAGATTCTATAACTCACTCATACTCCACAATCACCACATAGAGCCCAAACCTTTTATTTGTGTCATCCCAATCTCAATCACATGCATATATAGTCACAAAAATCACACCCACATCCACATGCATATAATCATATCTCAACTACATCAATGTTATTATAATATCAATCATACAACTTACCAACTTTTCACAACAAAAATTTAGTATTTCAGAATTAAACACAACCAACAAATTATCACAAAAAATTATATAATCAACATACATTCATAGACCAATCCCAAACTCACTTGAAATTCAAACATTTATTAAGCATAATTTGTCAAATGTAAGTTACCTATCCTATATTTTGAACACTCATCACCCTTATATTATAAAATTAAATACAAAAAAACGAGTGATCGTTAAATCAGAAAAATTATAATAAAATTAGAAACAAAATAGAAAATAATAAGTTAAAATAGAACAACATAACAGGAAACAAAAATCTTGTCTATCAGTTTTATACTAAAAATAAAACAAATAAATTATTTATAACTTTGATTAAGGTGATTTTTGAATTTAATCCTTGGTTTTCATATCCAAAAAGTCATTTTTTAATCCAAAATTTCCAAACTCTATACGTACAAAATAGAGCATAACATGAAAATTAATCATATTAGTGTTTAGATTATGAGAGATGATTCTCCTTACTTTAAAAAAAAAAAGTCTTGTAATTGTTCAAGGATGTAAAAGAAAGCTCAAAGTACTTCCAAGAAGAATTGAAATTACTAAAGAGAAATAGTAGAGTAGGAAACAAGAATAAGGAAGTAAAGCAAAATTTAAAACTAAGAAAACCTATTAACTTAACCCTAGAATGGAAGAAGAAAAATAAGAAGGAGACTTACCTCTTGTGCTTTTCTTCTTAGTTGTGAGCAAATGACACAAATTTGTCTATTCATGAAGTTCGTACGAAAACAAAAATATAAATAAAATAAATAAAAAATATATTAATTCCTTTTACCCTTCATCGATGGTTGTCAAAGAGAGAGAATGAAAAAAAATACCTAAACTTATCCTTTATATTAAATTACTCATGTCATGCTTTTATTATAATTTTTGTGTGGGTAAATTGAAACAAATGGGTTTCGGCTCAATTCGTTTCATTTTCTGAATGGCTCACCATCGTATTCTTGGCCCAAAAATCCTCAATCGCCCTTGCATACAAACTTCAACGCTTTCACAATTAATATTTCAAGGAAATTGCAGTTGAAACTCAAATCCTTCCAATGACTAAGAAAACATTAACCACTATATTAACCACTATACCATACAAGTTCTTTGATCATAATATCATTTTTATTATACTTATTATTATTAATATAATTTATACATATTAATATAATTATTATTATTAATAATAAAATAAATTATACTCATATTATTACTATTATTATTATTAATAATATTATTATTAACATTATTATTAATATTATTATTAACATTACTATTAATATTATAATTAATATTATTATAAATATTATTAATATTATATTCGTATTATTAAAATTAATATTGTTAATATTGTTAAGTATAATTAAAATCATAATAATACTAAAGAATTTGTTTGATGTAGTGGTTAAATCTAACTTATAATCTCTTCTAACTTATAATCTCTTCTAACTTATAATCCAAAATCTAATAATCAACTATATTCCATGATTCTAAGTTAATTCTATAACTATCACGAAATGACTCATATTTCTCAAATTGCTTATGATACTCTCTTTCAGCCTTTA
>Ga0123342_1007625_pt1 | contig 14176 bp, 7 predicted proteins | sample Turbeawhitnodule_FD_89960 | JGI IMG/M metagenome (GOLD analysis project Ga0123342, IMG submission 89960) | Root nodule microbial communities of legume samples collected from Mexico - Turtle bean Mexico white nodule | ecosystem: Host-associated > Plants > Roots > Nodule | place: Mexico: Nepantla...
GAATATAAGAATAATTAAAAATGAAATTTAAAATACACTTTAATGAACATGACACATCATACAAGAATGAGAAAAATATAAAAATATGAATATAAGGCAAAAAAAAAAAAAAAAAAAAAAAAAGGAAAAAAAACAAAAAAAAAAAAAAAAAAAAAAAAAAAAAAAACCCTCATTCTACTCAACTAAGAGTGTTTAGAATGTTTGATTTTATAGTGAACATTTTTTAGTGCAACCTAACTTTAATACAATACATTAATTATCTTATTTTTATGTAATAAAGAAAATTATGTCAAATAAAGGATAGTATATATTTTTATTTGTAAAACAATTATAAGACAGAAAATAAAAAAAGGAGACGGTACGATAGCAATTATATTTTTGGTTTTACAAAATAACGATTAAATTAACTTTTGAGAATTTATTTATTTTTATAGAAATTTGTTTTGCTTCATTAAAGTAAGCCATAGTACAAAAATTGTTTCTGACACGGACTCGTTGAATAGGTCTTTCAAGAAGCGCCAAATATGGGTTAACGATCGGAGTGGGAATACCTGGGCTTTTATGTTTAACTGGGCTTTGCTGCTTTATGTGTAGTAAATTCGATGTGTACGCACATGGTAACCGGGCTAGGCCCACCAGAGAGCTTCCAAGCTCCATTACGACTCTTCCACGATCCTCGCCAACAGTGGGCCTTATTGGGCCGGAAATTGAAAAATTGCCCAAGACTCTTATTGGTGAGAGTGGGCGCTTACCGAATTGGAACGATAACACGTGTCCAATTTGTCTCTCTGAATACGAGCCCAAGGAGACGCTAAGGACCATTCCTGCGTGCAACCACTATTTTCATGCACACTGCATTGATGAGTGGCTGAAGATGAATGCCACGTGTCCCTTATGCAGAAATTCACCGGATCCATCTTCTACCGTTACCCCTTCTTCTTCTTCTTCTTCTTTGCCATAGCTAATCCAATAGCCACGTGTTAGACCTGTGTAGTAGAGAGACTCTTCACCTCCTATTTTTACTATCATATAAATTTTTTTTTCTTTCTACTATTCGTAATTAGGATACAATTTATACCAAATTTTATGTAATAAATAATATTTTTTTGTTATTTTGCTGTTATTTTGCTGTTATTTATGTTGTTTTAATTAAATAAATGATAGTTAAAATTACTATCAGTATTGGGGGTGTAGCTCATATGGTAGAGCGCTCGCTTCGCATGCGAGAGGCACGGGGTTCGATTCCCCGCACCTCCATTTTTTGTGCCTTTTCATTTTTTTTTGTGTTTTCCATTTTTTTAAATTTTTTTTTGTGTTTTCCATTTTTTTTAAACAACAAATAAATAATGGAATAATTCTTTAAACTATACTTAATGTTTGCTTTGTGTATTCCTTTGTAGCTTACTTAACACTGCTGATAAAAAGATTCTTAAAGTTTGTATAGTTGTAATGTGCAAGAGAGAATTGGGTAGTTAAGTCACTAATCACACTATTCTTCTAGTCCTAATTATTAACTTCTCTAACAATAATTCATATTTTTTATGACTCATTTCTACAATAATTCACGTTTTTAATAAATAATTTATGCAATAATTCAATTGTTTTATGACTTGTTTGTGACCTCACCGATTATTTCCTCTCTAATTTGTTTCATACCATTCAAATATTTATCTTTATAATATGGTATTTACATAATGCACTATTTTGCTTTATGAAATGTCGGTGGATTAAGACATTTGTTTTCAAATCTATGAATAATAATATTAAACAAAAACATAAAATTTGTCCAAAAACGTGTTTTACAAATAGGAAAAAGTTCAATACGCAACCTCCGTGGAGATAGGAATTTCAATGGACATGATTCAGATAAGTAATAATATATCAAAAAATTATTTTTTAATTTTTTAAATTAAAATATATTTTATATATGAGTAGATATATGACTCGAGACTCAAAGAATTTATATTTTTCAGATTAAGTGTTATTTCTCCCACATATCTATTTAAGAAAAAAAAAATCTAATAATCGAATTTAACTTGAATTTCAGATTAATTAAATATTGAGTTCATTCTAACTATTATAATATTAACTTAATATAGTAAGTAATATAATATTTTTTTAACATGGTTATATATATTTATTATATATATATTTATATTTTATAATATTTATATATTTAACATGGTTATAAATATAATACTAATTATATTTATATATTTTATATTATATTTATATATATTTATATATTTTGTATTATATTTTTTAAATATTATGTTATATTTTTTAAATATTATGAATCTTACTATTCATAATATAAAATATTCATGATTATATAAGCTCTTCGATTCAAGATTCAACTAATATGATAGCAAGATGTGAAATATTTATAAATATCAAAAGTTTTTTCTTTATTCTATATTTCGACATTCAAGTATGACATGTTAATTTGTATTGAGTAAGGATCTTCTATGCAACCACTCCTTTCACCCTTGCGCTTCTGAATTTCTTATTCCCAAAGCTGAAACACAAAAAGGGATAAATGTAGAGTTAATCTATGAACAACAAGAAATTTGAAACACTCCCCACCTTCAAATTAATAAATGTCAAATTAATGAATAGTTATTCCAAGAAGAAAGATAGTAATTTGATTTTTGTCAAGAATTCTGAAATTTACCATACCTTTGCATTGAGAATGATTGAGCAGTGACATCTACTGGTGGGTTTGAGAAGTGATTATTAGAAACATTACTGCACAATACAATTGAAGTTTCAAATCAGTTGAAATATTAACAACAAATTAAGAATAAATTGATTTTGGTTTTTTCCATTTCAAACAACCCAAAGCAAAAAGATGTAAAGATAAATCATAAGAAAAGAAACAAAATCTTACAAGACTACGAGATTTGTAAGAAGAGTGACAACTGCACTTGGGATTGTTCCTCACAACTCATTGTTGTCTAGCCATCTATATCATCAATGCAAACAAAGCTTAATTCACATTGTTTGATTCAAAAAAATGTGTAATTTGGTCAACCAACATCAACATAAACGTGCTTACAAGAATTTAAGAGACTCCGAGTTGGCAAAAGATTCTGGGATATTTCCTTCCAATTTATTCTTAGACAAATCCATACTAATAAGGTTTTTCAAGCTACCAAGTTCTTGAGGAATATTTCCACTTAAGTTATTTCCGAAGAGATGCCTGCAATGAAAAGTTTTATAATCAATCTTTATGGAAAACAATAAAAGAAAAGGAGAAAGAGTGTTGAGAAATTGTAGAATCCTGATACATATACATACAGATGTTGAAGGGAGGGTAGTTGGGCAAGTTCTGGACCCAAAGTTCCACTAAGACCACTATTTCCCAAGTATCTGAAATTGAAAGAACATGCACATAAGTGATTAGAAATGAAGGGATGAAGAAAGTAAAGGAGAAAGAAAGGGAATGTTACATGCGAAGGACGACGTTGTCATTGGAGTCGCAGAAGACACGAAGCCAAGTACAAGGATTAACGAGAGTAGGGTCCCAACTCTGTAGAACGTTGTTGGGATCAGAAACCCTTCTTCTAAAAGCAGAAAGAGCGTCTCCTGCAAATTCAAACAAACCTCACATCAGTTTTACGTGAAATGCATGCATTTGTTTGTCAAAACAAAAGGGTTTGAACAAAGAATAAAAGTACCTTCAGAGTTTGAGAGGGATGAGAGAGGACATTGGAGAATGAGACATAACAGACACAACATCTCCAATCTAGACATCCTCAATTCCTGTCAGAAGAGACAGAGATTAAACTTCCATCAATACAAACAACACTAACTTTAAATAACACAAATTTACCTTATCACACTTAGGTTGTATATGGATTGGAGATGAAAGTTGTGGGAGAGGGAGTAAGAGAGTGAATTTGTGAGGATATGAGAATATGTGTTAGGTTGTTTAGATTGATGGATGTTAGAATAAATTTATAAGGATGATTTAGGGAAGTTTTTGAATGATGTGATGAATAAGAGAGAATTTTATTTTATTATTAAAAAATATTTCAATAATGAATTTTGATAAAAAAAAATTATTTAAGTTAATTAAATTGTTGTAAATTTTTTTCTGATATCATTGAATAATTATTTTTGAAAAAAATATTGCAACATAATTAAGGTTATATATATTAAAATTTAAAATTGTTACATAAAAATAAATAATTAAAATATTCAAAATTCTAGATAAATACAAATCTTAAATATTTTATGTCCTGTTTAAATAAAAATATAAAATATTTAAAATCTTAAATAAATACAAATCTTAAATATTTAATATCCTATTTAAATAAAAGTATGAAAATGAATAAAATCGATTATCTCTTCCCTACAACATGGACGATAATCAATTATGGCATCAAAGATAACAACAATTACTAAAAAACGATTGTCGCATGAAATCAACATAAATGAGACTCGATTTTTATTATGAGAATCGATTCTTACATGAAATCAACATAAATAAAACTCGATTATCATAATAAAAATTCATTCTCACATGAAATCATCATAAATGAGACTTGATTTTTATAAGCAACACTAGGACAAAATCGATTCTCTCATTAAATCAACGTGAACAATAATCAATACTCCTAAAACACAACCAACACAAAATTGATTATCATAGCTCGACTAGGTTAACAGAAATCGATTTTCCCTATTCCACCTTACTCTTTCACGGTAAAGTTGTTGTTAACCACACAAAAAAAAACTTGAATGTCATGCATGCACAATATAAAGATCAAGGGGTATGGAAGTAAAATACTATCATCCTATGTGGAATCAGTTCAATCTCGTGTATTTATGTGAAGAAACCAAAATGTTTCCCACCCACTAGTCCATCCGTCCTCCAAGTCTACCCATGAAAGCAAAGACATCATTAATTTTCCATATAAACCAATTAACAATTCTCTTACAAACATAATTTATTGTTAACTAAATGTATAATTTTTATTGATTCTCAAATATAAATATTCTCTAAATAATATACGTATATAAGACTAAAAGAATAGAAAACTTAAAAATTTGTTTAATAGTGGGAAGTGAGAGATAAATTTATTAATTTTATATATAAAAAATAATAATAATGTAATTCACATTGCTATTTCCGGTCTATTTTTTATAATTTGTTTATTTATATTCTTATTTTTTATTAAATTAAAAAAATTATAAAACTCTACTTATTTATACTCTACTTAAAAATGAAACATTGAATTTTATTGATATGACCTATTTTTGTTTATGATTAAACAAATCATCATTCATTCACATGCTTAAGATGACTCAGACTAAAAGTCAAATTCACATTAACATTGATTCATACATCTAATTTCACCATTTATTACACATTCTCATACATTTGAAAGGGGACTCGTCTCATTTTAAATGATTCTATTTTTTTAAATATCTAAATAAAAATTTCAGATTTATTAAACTTTAAATTTTATATCAAATAAAATATTTCAATTCTCATCAAATATAAAAACTATTTAAATATTAAATAATTGTTAACAGTTCAAGAATATTTATATTAGAGATTTTTTGATCATGTTTTTTTTTTCTTGATTGAAGTTGATCAAGATTAATTTTAATTAATGTCAATAACAATTATTTTAACGGCATCAGTGAGAATTATTTCTAGTGTCTTGTTTCTTGGAGTTTATTTTTATCAACCGTGGTTAAAGGACCTTGTTATTATTATCATAAATTACTCTGATGAATTATACTTTTTTTTTTTTAATATTTATATTTTTCAGATTATGTGTTATTTCTCCCACATATCTATTTAAGAAAAAAAATCTAATAATTGAATTTGACTGGAATTTCAATCCTGATTAATTAAATACTCAAATGTACACTTCAATCTAATTATCTAATTATTATAATATTAATTTAATATGATAAGTAATACAACCATTTTTCTTGAATATGGTTGTGATTATTAGTTATATTTTTACATATTTATATGTTTTATGTTATATTTTTTAAATATTATGAATTTTATATTCGTGATATAAAACTATTCATTCATGATTATATAAGTTTTTCGATTCAAGATTCAATTATCATGATAGCAAGATGTGAAATATTTATAAATAGCAAAAGTTTTTTATCTATTCTATATTTTGACATTTAAGTATGACATGTTAATTTGCATTGAGTAAGGATCTTTTATGCAACCACTTCTTTTAAATATTATGAATCTTATATTCGTGATATAAAACTATTCATTCATGATAATATAAGTTCTTCGATTCAAGATTCAATTATCATGATAGCAAGATGTGAAATATTTATAAATAGCAAAAGTTTTCTATTTATTCTATATTTTGACATTTAAGTATGACATGTTAATTTGCATTGAGTAAGGATCTTCTATGCAACCACTTCTTTCATCCTTGCACCTTTGAATTTCTTATTCTCAAAACTGAAACACAAACAAGGATAAATGTAGAGTTAATATATGAACAACAAGAAATCTGAAACACTCCCCACCTTCAAATTAATAAATGTCAAATTAATGAATAGCTATTCCAAGAAGAAAGATACTTTAAAGCAATGAGTTGTGGAATGGATACATAAGTAAAGAGGGAGAATGAACTATTTTAAGGGAGCACAAGTTTTCTTTGGCTTCTTTTACCAAAGCTAATTTAGTACCAATCACCCTTTTGCTTGCAAATATATATACGTTTTATCTTTAAAAACTTTTTTATTTGAATTAATGGGTATCTCAACCATGCATATAAATATGGTAATTTGATTTTTGACAATAATTCTAAAATTTACCATACCTTTGCATTGAGAATGATTGAGCGGTGACATCTATTGGTGGGTTTGAGAAGTGATTATTAGAAACATTACTACACAACACAATTGACGAGGTTTCAAATTAGTTGACATATTAACAATAAATTAAGAAGAAAATGATTTTGGATATTTTCATTTCAAACAACCCAAAGTAAAAAGATGTCAAAATAAATCATAAGAAAAGAAACAGAATCTTACAAGACTACAAGATGTTTAAGAAGAGTGACTACTGCACTTGGGATTGTTCCTGACAACTCATTGTTGTCTAGCCATCTATATCATCAATGCAAACAAAGCTTAATTCACAATTGTTTGATTCAAAAAAATGTGTATGGTTAAGTTTTTAATATGGTAAACCAACATTAAACGTGCTTACAAGGATTTAAGAGACTTCAAGTTGGCAAAAGATTTTGGGATATTTCCTTCCAATTTATTCTTAGACAAATCCATACTAATAAGGTTTTTCAAGCTACCAAGTTCTTGAGGAATATTTCCACTTAACTTATTTCCAAAGAGATGCCTGCAATGAAAAGTTTTATAATCAATCTTCCTGGAAAACAATAAAAGAAAAGAAGTAAGAGTGTTGAGAAATTGTAGAATCATGATACATATACATACAGATGTTGAAGGGAGGGTAGTTGGGCAAGTTCCGGACCCAAAGTTCCACTAAGACCACTATTTCCCAAGTCTCTGAAATTGAAAGAACATGCACATAAGTGATTAGAAATGAAGGGATGAAGAAAGTAAAGGAGAAAGAAAGGGAATGTTACATGCGAAGGACGACGTTGTTATTGGAGTCGCAGGAGACACGAAGCCAAGTACAAGGATTGACGAGAGTAGGGTCCCAGCTTTGCATAACGTTGTTGGGATCAGAAAGCCTTCCTCTAAAAGCAGAAAGAGCGTCTCCTACAAATTCAAACAAACCTCACATTAGTTTTACGTGAAATGCATGCATTTGTTTGTCAAAACAAAAGGGTTTGAACAAAGAATAAAAGTACCTTCAGAGTTTGAGAGGCATGAGAGAGGACATTGGAGAATGAGACATAACAGACACAACAACTCCAATCTAGACATCCTCAATTCCTGTATGTTAGAAGAGACAGAGATTAAACTTCCCATTAATTCAAACAACACTAACTTTAAGTAACAAATAATGTTACCTTATCACACGTAGGTTGTATCTGGATTGGAGATGGAACTTGTGGGGGAGGGAGTAACAGAGTGAATTTGCAAGGATATAAGAATATGTGAGGTTGTTTAGATCGATGGATGTTAGAGTGAATTTATAAGGATGATTTATCGAAGTTTTTGAGTGATATGATGAATAAGAGATATTTTTTTTAAAGGTATTAAATGTAAGTTTACAATTTGATTTTTATTATTTAAAAATATTTTGAATAATAAATTATGATAAAAAAATTATTTGAATTAATTAAATTGTTGTAAATTATTTATTTATGATACCATTGAATAACTATTTGAAAAAAACATTGTAACATAATTAGGGTTATATATGTAAAAATTAAAAATTGTTAAAAAAAAATAATTAAAATATTCAAAATTATAGATAAATACAAATCTTAAATATTTTATGTCCTATTTAAATAAAAATATAAATTTTTTAAAATTTTAAATAAATATAAATTCTAAATATATAACCACTAATTTAAACAAAAATTTAAAATAAGTTTGAATTTGTAAAATATTTAAAATTTTAAATAAATACAAATCTTGAATATTTAATGTCCTATTTATATAAAAATGTAATTTTTTTAAAATATTATAAATTTTAAATAAATAAAAATCCTAAATATTTAAAGTCCTATTTAAATAAAAATATGAAATTTTTAAAATATTAAAAATCTTAAATAAATACAAATTTTTAATATTTAATGTCCTATTTAAATTAAAATATAAAGTTTTTAAAATATTCAAAATCTTAAATAAATACAAATCTTGAATATTTAATGTCCTATTTAAATAAAAGTATGAAAATGAATAAAATCAATTATCTCTTCCCTACAACATGGACGATAATCAATTATGGGATCAAAGACAACAACAGTTACTAAAAAACGATTCTCGCATGAAATCAACATAAATGAGACTCGATTCTCATAATGAAAATCTATTCTCACATGAAATCATCATAAATGAGACTTGATTTTCATAAGCAATGCTAGGACAAAATCGATTCTCCCATTAAATCAATGTGAACAATAATCAATACTCCTAAAACACAACCAACAAAAAATTGATTATCATACCTCGACTAGGTTAACGAAAATTCTTCCACCTTACTCTTTCACGGGTAAAGTTGTTGTTCCTCAACCACAAAAACAACTTGAATGTCATGCATGCACAATATTAAGATTAAGGGACATGGAAGTAAAATATTATTGTCCTATGTGGAATTAGTTCAATCTCGTATATTTATGCCAAGAAACCAAAATGCTTCCCACCCACTAGTCCATTCGTCCTCCAAATCCACTAGCGGAAGCATAAAGATCATTAATTTTCCATATAAACCAACTAACAATTCTCTTACAAACATATAATTTATTGTTAACTAAATGTATAATTTTTATTGATTCTCAAATATAAATATTCTCTAAATAATATACGTAAATAAGACTAAAAGACACAAGAAAATAGAAAACTTAAAAATTTGTTTAATAGTGGGAAGTGAGAGATAAATTTATTAATTTTATATATAAAATAATAATAATAATGTAATTCGCATTGCTATTTCCGGTCTATTTTTGATAATTTGTTTATTTATATTCTTATTTTTTTTTATTAAATTAAACAAATTATAAAACTCTATTTATTTATACTCTACTAAAAATGAAACATTGAATTTGATTGATATGACCTATTTTTGTTTCTGATTAAACAAATCTCATTAATTCACATGCTTCAGATGACTCAGATAAAACTCAAACTCACGTTAACATTGCATTCATACATCTAATTTCACCATTTATTACATGGGGACTCGTATCATTTTAAATTATTCTATTTTTTCTAAATATCTAAATAAAAATTTCAGATTTATTAAATTTTAAATTTTATATCAAATAAAATATTTCAATTCTCATCAAATATAAAAACTATTTAAATATTAAATAATTGTTAACAATTCAAGAATATTTATATCGAGTTTTTTTTTCTTGATTGAAGTTGATCAAGATTAAATTTAATTAATGTCAATAACATTTATTTTAACGGCATCAGTGAGAATTATTTCTAGTGTCTTGTTTCTTGGAGTTTATTTTTATCAACCGTGGTTAAAGGACCTCGTTATTATTATCATAAATTACTCTGATGAAATTATACTTTTTTGTTTTTTTAATATTTATATCATTCTTTATTAAAAACTTGGTGTGATATTTAAAAAAATAAAAAAAATTATTTACTGTGCAAAAAGCAAATGTATTTTAATTTTTAAACCAATGAAAGGCTAAAAGTAATTATATTTGTATAAAAACATAATTAACATAATGTCACAGTTTAATAAAATAGGTAAAATGAATGAAATGAGAAGGAGACAGTTGGCTGAAGTGTTGTAATGATTGAAGACAGTTGGGTTGTTACAAAGGTTCCATTTAAAAATTTGCATTAAGTGTTCAAAATTTAAAGGTAAATATTAAATATACTTTGTGACTACATAATTATAGGTATTGGTATTGGTTCATCAAGATTTGTAAAGAAAGAAATAATAAATATAAGAAAATAGAGAAGAAATTTAAGAAAAAACTATTTTATTAATATTAAAAACTCTATTTATAAATAAATAAATAAAAAATAACAAATGTAACTATAACTCATAGAACAAATAGATGTAGTTATAATTGAAAAGTTGAAAAATTAATAGAATCATTTTTTTATTGCATGCTTCAACCCCTGATTCCTTATATGATGTAATTTATTTAATATTTTCTTATTGTTTTCATTTTTTTTCTGAACTCTTTCAGCGTCTTTTTTATTCTTTGATTATAGTATTATTATTTTATTATAATCAATAATTATATTAAAAATATTATTGATTTTAGAGTTTGGAGTTACATGATAATTTTATACAAGTTAAGAGAGAATATTCATTCAATTAGACTCTAAACAATGTAAGACTCCTAAATAGTATACAATTATTAAATGTATTAAAGTATTTTTAATGTATAATCATATTTAGGAATTTTGTTTTATTTGAAATTAGTTCTTTACAAAAAAAATAATGTATTTTTTATAATTATTTTATTTTCCTCAAACTTTTTAAGTAACCCAACAAATGTCAAGAGTGGTTGATTTGTACAAAATATTTACAAACAAGAAAATCTATTTTTTCTTAAATGAAAACTAATATAAATATATATAAACTTGATAAAATATTTGTTTGTACATGTTTTTCTACTTATAACGGTCAATTTATACTTCTTGCGATTTATTGCTATTCAACTATATTTTAAATTTTTTTCATTAGATTTATTAAATATTTATTACAGATGTATATTTTTATTAAATATTATATAGCCAAAATCTCTGCATATAATCAAATATTTTAAAGTATCATTAAAGCTCTTACGATAAGATATTAATTATGCGCGATAAATGACAATAAAAAAGTAATTAACATTCGAGATAACAATTAATACAAAAAATAAAGTGATTAAAGTTGAAATCGATAATTTAAAGTAATTAGTGTTTTTAAAAATATAGCGTAACAGGTTTTTGTTTAAACAAGATTTACTTAACTGTGCCAGCATTAATCATAAGAGAGCAATGATTAAAAACGGAAATTAGTTACGAAAGAGAAAAGAAAACAATGATTATGGGAAACCGCCACGCTGGAAATCCACGTGGCTGATCTGTTGTTCCCTCCATAAATATTCGCACAAGAAAGAAACCATTCCAATTCCAATTTAAACGAAAGAAGAAAACAGAAGAATACGAAACAGCACAGAAGAGTCAGAACATTCTATCGCCTTCTCCAAATATGGCATCGCGCGTCAGCATTGGCAACCTCACCACCGCCACGCCACCGTATCTTGTTAATTCACCTCGTTTTCGTTCACCACATAAACTTTCTAAAGCTCTTTCTCACCAAAACGCTGCGCATCATAACAACCTCATGCTCCGCAGAACCGTCCTGGTGACCGGCGGAGCCGGTTACATCGGCAGCCACACCGTTCTTCAGTTGCTGCTCGGCGGTTTCACTACTGTCGTCGTCGACAGCCTCGACAATTCCTCCGAGGTTGCCATCCATAGAGTCCGGGAGCTCGCCGGCGAGTTTGGGAATAACCTATCCTTCCACAAGGTGTGCCTCTTTCATTCAGTTTCGAATGTTTCCGTCACTTTATCGTAATCCGAGACTGTTTTGCTTTGTGGCTTGGGTTTTTCGGATTCGGAGTTTCGTCGATTTAGGTTTAGATTTGTTAAATTCTGGGATTGCTGTGGGCTTGGTTTGGGCCTGGACGGTGTCTGGTTCATTGAATTTCTGCGTGTTTAAGCGTTTTTTTGGATTTGGCGCTATGTCGGTTTAGAATTCAGCTGAAAAGTTCGTCATGTACTTTTTTGATGTGATGTGATTTTTGAGAACGACTGGTTTATGTTTTTTCTTAGGTCCTAACGGATCTTGTTCTAGACTGTTCTGGTGGTTTCGGTGACGATGTTTATTTTGTTTTACAAAATCTGTGTTTTTCACAAATATTATGGCGAAGGAAACCAGAGAGGCCGAGAACTCTGATTGCTTAATTTTGCACATTTGTTTAATTAGTTTATTATGGTGATGATGAATGACCGACACTTTTTGTTGTATTTTCGCCACTGCAGGTGGACCTACGGGACAGAGCTGCACTAGAGCAAATTTTTGTTTCCACACAGTAAGTATTATGACTGTACCTTCTTTCTTCTTTCTTTTTTACGCTAAGTAGAGCATGACAGAAGTTTCTTTAATAATAATAAAAAGATTCACTTGTCGGTGCTTCATATTCTCTTTGGGACATCGTTGATCTAGGAACCTTTTCTAATCACTATTTTTTTTGCAGGTTTGATGCTGTCATACATTTTGCTGGACTGAAAGCAGTAGGAGAAAGTGTGCAAAAACCTTTACTATACTACAACAACAACTTGACTGGGACAATCACTCTATTGGAAGTCATGTCTGCCCATGGATGCAAAAAGGTAAAGTTCTTCTTGATTTTTTAGTCATGCATCCACGATAGAATTTAACTGTACTAAAAAGTATTCTTAATATTCTCAAGTTTCTTTCATGGCACCCGGTCATATTGTTTGCTTTTTTAATAGAGTTCCTTCTATTGACAGATACAACATGTGTATATCCAATTAAATTGACGCAAAACTGCTTGCATATTATTTAAATAAATTTATTCAAGGTACTTCTAGCATCACTTGAAAATTAGGTTTTGAATTGAGTTCAGTGGTTACATGAGTATTCAACATGGCCGAGTGGTGGTTGTCAGTGAAGTTGTTGACAGAAATAGCCATGAAGGGATATTTTTTACTAATTTTGTCAAAAATATTCATGTGGCTGTAGCTGTTATTGCTTTTGCTGCTGTAATTTATGTTGTTTTTCTACGATGTTTAAACTTCTCATTATATTTTTATTGTTATTCATTTAGTTGGGTAAGTGGCGAAGTATTAAGCCTGCAGGTTACCATTGCTTGTTTACACATTAACTCCTTGAAGTGTCTTGCGAAGTTGATCATGCATTTTATTGCCTTGGTGCTGTATTCTGCTTGTTTCACTCATTCTGTATCTATTCAAATGGTTTCAGCTTGTGTTCTCGTCTTCAGCAACTGTATATGGTTGGCCAAAGGAGGTTCCATGTACAGAAGAGTTCCCTCTGTCAGCTATGAACCCATATGGTCGAACTAAGGTAATGCCTAGGAGTATTTGTTGGAAGGTGAAACTTGATTTTGATTCGAATTGTGTTTTCACAATCTGATTTTGTGGACTTGTACAAAATATAATTTATTACTTTGGAATATTGTTTTCATTTAAAAACAATCCCTATCCTCCAAATACCCTGTAATCCGCTTGTCTTTGTCTTTAACAACTTTCTCCCATTATTAGAAAACAAAAACTTGAATTTTATATTTATGCTTGTCTAGGTGCCTGCCTTCCATTGGTATCTGATAAGATGTTTGTCTTTCAGCTTATCATTGAAGAAATTTGTCGTGATGTCCACCATGCAGAGCCAGATTTGAAAATAATATTGTTAAGGTATTTCAACCCAGTTGGTGCACACCCTAGTGGTTATATTGGGGAGGATCCTCGAGGAATTCCAAACAATCTCATGCCATTTGTTCAGCAAGTAGCA
>Ga0123342_1007626_pt1 | contig 14175 bp, 5 predicted proteins | sample Turbeawhitnodule_FD_89960 | JGI IMG/M metagenome (GOLD analysis project Ga0123342, IMG submission 89960) | Root nodule microbial communities of legume samples collected from Mexico - Turtle bean Mexico white nodule | ecosystem: Host-associated > Plants > Roots > Nodule | place: Mexico: Nepantla...
GTCACAATAAGTGGTGACCCATGTAACAATAAGTGGTGACTTGCTACCAACTATTAGCATATTGAACAAATTTTCAAAATTTTAAGTTAAGTGTTGTTCTTTGGGGGATGGTACATGAGATGTGTGTAAAGTGACCTCAATGTAGGTCATCAAGGTAAACTTTTCTAATTTTAGTGTCAATGTAGTTAGTTACAATAAATGGTCACTCATATAGAAATAAGTGGTGACTTCCTACCAACTTTTTGCATATTGAACAAATTTTCAAAATTTTAATTTAATTGTTGTTCTTTGGTGGGTGGTACATGAGGTGTGTATAAAGTGACCTTAGTGAAGGACACCAAAGTCTACTTTTCTAAAATCAGTGTCAATGTAGTCACAAGAAGTTGTGTCCTTTGTTGGAATACGTGGTGACCTGCTACCAACTTTTTATACACTGAGCAATTTTTTGAAATTTTGCGCTTAATGTTGTTCATTGGTGGAGTGATGTATGAGGTGTGTGTAAAGTGACCTTAGTGGAACTCACCAAAGTAAAGTTTTCTAATATTAGTGGTTGTGTAGTTAGTTACATTAACCAATGATTTGTAGTTTAAGATGTAGGTATAATAGACTTACTAAATATATTTACGCATAATAAAATTTAAAATCTTAGATCATAAATATAGAAAAATATTTCTTGGATCATAAAAATAAGAATTAAAATATAATTTTTTTATTTATTTTAAATATTTAATTTTTATTGATAATTAAATAAATTGATTAAACCATGAGTCATATAATACTCTTCTATTAGAATAAAAATTGTAAAGAGCTATTAAAAAATAATATGATACAATCAAATATACATAAAATTTTGTATAATGACTTTTCCTGTAAAACTGAAATGAAAAGTAAATTAACTTAGTTATTTACTCCAAGAATTTGAATGAAAGTTTTGCAGAATAAACACTTCACATGGATTATATTCATGAATGAACATGATAATGACAAAAGATTACTGCATACCAATATATGATATATTCTATTGGTAGGTGATTATATTACATCATAATTTTGTGTTAGATTGTATGACTTTAAACTAGAGGGGGTGAATGGTTTAAAGAGGGTTTTCGCAAACTTTTAAGTCTAGAATGAAATCCCTTTAAGAAAACTTGATTCAGAATTCAGTTTGCAAAAAACACAAAGCAGAATAGCACAGCAGCAGAAAAACAATCAGTTGTTTCGCATAAACAATTGGTTGTTTATACCAGATAAACTATAAACTGAATTTAAAGAGTGTAAGGGATAGAGAATTTGCACACACAGTTTATACTGGTTCATTCTTAAACCAAGAGCTACATCCAGTCTTCCCAGAAACCACTGGGGGGAATCCACTAAGCAATCAACCCTAGATTACTTGCAACACCACCAAAGAAGTGACCTTGATCCCCTCAAGACACACACTTCCTTTGGCTAAGCACAACACCACCAAGAATGATGATCTTGACAACCTCAAGAGCACACAACACTTCTCGGTCTTACACAACAGAGTTAACAAAAGTACAGAAGGATTACACTTTTTACAAAATGAATATGAAATCAATACAAGATGAAAATCCTATTCCACTTTCTTGATCAAAAGCAAAATCAAAGCACACTTCAACTCTTCAAATAGCAAAACACAGTGAAAACTCAAATCTGTTTTTCTGTGTAATTCAAAAACTCAAATCTTTCTTCTTGTTTGTTACATAAACTGAACAAACTATTTATTGCTTTCAAAGACTGGTCAAAGCATTTAAAACTGGAGCGTATTCAATTATAAAATCATTTAAAGCTCAATCAAAGCACAAAACAGTTTTTTGTTATGGTCCCAAAACAATCAATTGTTTTGGTTTGACAAGTCAACCATCAAAAACAGTTTTCAACCTTTCTCAAAACACCTAAGTATAAAACAATCGGTTGTTTCGACAAAACAATAGGTTGTTTTTCACTTAGTTTGAAAAACACTTTTAATTAAAAGGTTTGAGAATGCTTAAGCTTTGGATTCAATCAAGAGTGGAGTAACACATATAATCTACCCTAGATCCTATTCTAAAACACTCCAGCAACAACAAGCACATCCAGCCTTCCATCAAACTCAAAGGATTTGGATTTCTTCAAAGCTTGATCAAACTTCATTCAACATTTTGGACCTAAAGTAAGCGACACTTAACTTCTACTACTAAAGAAGTCTTTAAGATCAAACTTTAACAATGGAATTTAATATTTTCTCAAACTCAGGTGACTACCATAAGTATAGGAGGTCCTCCATTATATCATGAAAAAAAAAACATAAATTTCAAAATTTATACTCGTAAACCAATATAACCAACTATGATATTGACCACAGGCTAACTAAAACCAAAGAACAAAGTGCAGGAAGGAGGGTGTGATTCCAAGACTTAACACTGAAACACACATGCAGAAACACCCAAAAGCACAGTAAAGAGATGATATGCCTATAATTTGTAAGTGAATTTATAAATTATAATGAATATAAAAAATACAGGGATTTATTCGCTTTTCAAGTCTTCTTGATCTTTCAAGTGGACACCACGTCTTAATGGTGGTGGTGCCTAATAGGATGGATCTACTTGGTGAAAATTGGTACTATGATATTATGCTACTGAGACATGCTAAAAGGGGATTAGGCATTCATAATCACATGCAAGGTAGTTAGAATGACTTACTAAATTATGAAAGGTCAAGGTCAAGGATAAACAATCCTATATATTTGACATCAGTTTCACATCAGTGTGCATATATGCTCTTTTTATATAACTCTAATACAATTTTCATCCCTCAATCACATTTTCTTTCTATTCAGAACTCAGATTCGAAAATTTCTTTAACAAACCGAAATCTAATACTTTTCTACCAAATATTAGTAAAAAAAAAAATCAACATTATAATTTATGTAATAGTCAATAACAACTTCTATTCATTATAAAAGTTTACTAATTTCATGATAAAAACACACTTTTCAAATTAAAATGCAAACATTAGTTGCTATAACTTGATAAAAACACACAATAACAATGTGTAGTATTCATTTTTTCTTTGTTCTGATTATGATTGTGTAGTATTCAATTCTCATAAATATTCCCTTCTTCTTTCCTCTTAAATGTTTTTTTAATATTTTTTTAACCCAATATTCAATTAAAAAAATGTTTTCATTGATTTTGAACATCTAAAAAGTTTAGAATCAAATTTATAACGAATTGAGTGATTTCAAATATCTCTTTTAATATGTTTTATTTTTTATCGAATAAATGTATAATTCTAAATTTTAATATTAAAAATTTATATCTATTAAAAAGACTACAAGAAAATCATGAAATAGAAACCAATTTTAAAGACAAAAAATAATTAGTTGCTATAGGAAGTAAATTAGATATCATTTTAGAGACTAAAAAGAATTTTGGTTTCTAAATTATTTTCTATTACTGTTAAATGATTTCTAAATTAGTATCTAATTAAATAGTTTTCGCTACCAAATTTAGAATCTAAATAATTGGTAGTTAAAACCTTAGTTGCTAATTAGATACTAATTTAGAAACCATTTAATAATAATAGAAATTAATTTAGAAATCATTTTTTTTAGTTTCTCAAATGGTCTCTAATTTAGTTACTATAACAACTAATTATTTTTTGTATATAAAATTGGTTTCTATTTCATGTTTTTCTTGCAGTGAAACAATAACTTTGTACATTAAATGTTTGTTGTTTCTCTTAAGTGTGGATTATATTTGAATAAAAAACTTCTTCATTAATAAAAAATAAATAAAATAGAAAAATAAGTACCATCTGCATGCGTGTACCATTACATATTTTTTTTAAATAAAAAAAAATTTTAAAAAAATTGATCAATTATTTTATTTTAAAATAAAAAAATAGATTAGTGAATAATAATATTATTATTTTATATAATTAAAAATATGTAATTAGTTTAGATAATTATTTGATATTATAAGAATTTTGTTTGTAACTTTATTAATTTTAAAAATCAGTATAATTTTTTTACAGTTAAAGAATAAAATGTTTACCTAATCATATAATTTTTTTACACTTAATAAAATTATATCTAAATCTATAATTTTAGGTTAGTTATTTTTTATGTCATTATTTATTTAGTTAGTTATATTATCATTAAATAAAATCAATTATTTAAAAAATATGACAATGTAACTATTTTTCTTCAAAATTTCAGGATTAAATTTAATAACATAAATAAGGAATAAAAAAAAGTAATTTAACCTTTTCTATTAATTAATCTCTTTGTTTTATTATGAAAATTTCATTTCTTAGTTATAATTAATTATGAAATCAAGTTGAAAAATTACTATTGATAAAAGAAAAAAAAAATATGTACTCCTCAAGAAAACAAGAGGAAAGGTTATTTTCTTACCTTTTTTATTTCTTTTGTAGATTTTAAGTCTATCTACAATTGGGAGGATTCGTATCGTTTTTAAATCTCCCCATGTCAACAGGGGAAGCGATTTTTTGTCTATCCAGTTTATCTCAAACGTATGGGCATATTTAGCCAGCCCTATCTTGGAAAGCTAAGACTTTATTTCGAAGTTCTCCCTTTGTCCATCGTTATTTTCTCCTTGCAGGCGGCCCAATTGATCTCCATGACTTTGCCCCGACTGCGAGCGGTTCATTGCCCCACTTGTTTGAAGCTTTGTTTTGGAGGTGATATGCCTACCCTTGTGGGCTGTATTGATTCTGATATGGGTGAAAACATAGATTCTATAAGGTCTAACTCAAGCTATGTGATTAAATTTGCAGTGGGAGCTGTTGTTAGAATATATGGCCTTAAACGAGAGGGGGGTGAATTGTTTAAGAGGGGTTTTTGAAATCTTTTTGATTTTAACAAAATTCTTTGTATGAATCCAGAACAGAAACCAGGTTAGCCAAGAATAAGATCAATAAAACAACAAAGCAGCAGAAAAACAATCGGATGTTTCTGCAAAACAATCGGTTGTTTATACCAGTAAAAACTAAAATCAGAATGTAAATGAGTTTAAGGGTAAGAGAAAGATACACCACAGTTTATACTGGTTCACTCTTAAACCAAGAGCTACATCCAGTCCCCAAAAAGCCATTAGGTAATCCACTAAGTAATCAAACCAGATTGCAACATACAATCCACCAAAGCAGTGACCTTGAACCCTTCAAGAAACACAACACACTCACTTTGGCAATTCACACACCAAGAGTATTGATCTTGACCACCTCAAAAGCACACAACACTCCTTTGCAACACAACACCAGAAATACAGAAGGTTGAGAAGAGATTACACTTGTTTACAGAACAATATGAAATCAATACAAAATGCAATCATATTTCACTCTCTTAGAAAACCCAAATCTTTGATGTGAATGTTCAAATCTTGAATCAACTTTTTCACAACTGAAAAACTCAAATTTGTTTTCTTACTTGTTTGAAAACATAAACAAACTATTTATATTTTCCAAAGATTGGTCAAAGCATTTAATGAAAGGGCATATTCAGTTGGAAATCATTTAAAGCACATTCAACCACAAAAACAAAATTTTATTAGGATTTTCAAAGAAACAATCGATTGAAACCATGAAACAACCGATTGTTTGGTTTGGCAGTTAAGTCAAACAAACTTAAACAATTTTCAACCTTTTCAAAAACTCCTAAGAGTAAAACAACCGGTTGATTCGACAAAACAACATATGTTGTTTTTAACTTAGTTTGAAAAACACTTTATTTTAAAAAGGATTTAAAACACATCAACTTTAGATTCAACAAAGGAGTGAATTACATATAAAACTACCCAGATCCCTCCCAAAACACAGTAGCAACACTGTCTTGCATCAAGCACAAAGGATTTGGATTCTTCAAAGCAATTTGAATTCTTCAAAGAACTTCATCACTCTTGAATAATTTAAGAATTTTATTTATTTCAAATATTTTATTTAAGTAGGATATTAAATAATTTTGGATTTATATTTGTTTAAAATTTTGAATAATTTAGGTATTTTATTTATTGTAAATCTTTATTTAAATTATCATATTCAATAATTTAGAATTTGTATTTGTTTATTAATTTAAAATTTTATTCATTGCAAATTTTATTTAAATATGGCATTCTCTAATTTATGATTTGTATTTTTTTAGATCTTTAAAGAATTTAGGAATTTTATGTATTGCAATTTTTTTATTTAAGTATGAAATTAAATATTTCACGATTTGTATTTATTTAGAATTTTGAATAATGTAATAATTTAATTTATTTTATATTTTTATTTGAGTAAAATTAAATCATTTGATTTTTATTTATTTTAAATTATTATTTAAGTAGAAATAAAATAATTTAGGATTTGTAGTTATTTAAAAATTTTAAAAACTTAGAAATTTTATTACTTTTAGATTCTTTAGTTAATATTGAAATTAAATAATTTTGGATATGGATTTATTTCAAATTTTCAATAATTTATATATTTTATTGATTTTAGATTTTTATTTAAGAATGACATTACAAATTTTTGGATTTTTATTCATTTAGGAATTGGAAAAACTTAGAAATTTTATTTAAGTAGGGAATAATATAATTTCAGATTTTGTATTTATTTATGATTTTGAAAAACTTAAAATTTTTAGTTATTTTTTAGATTTTTATTTAAGTATGACATGTAGTAACTTAGGGTTTGTGTTTGTTTACGATTTTGAATATTTTATAATTTTTTTATTTCAAATTTTTATTTAAGTAGGACATTAAAAAATTTAGAAATATTTTTTTGTTAATATTTTGAACAATTTAAGAATTTTATTTATTTCAGATATTTTATTTAAGTAGGACATTAAATCATTTAGGTTGTGTATTTATTTAAAATTTTGAATAATTTTTTAATTTTATTTATTGTAAATTTTTATTTAAGTATAACATTCAATAATTTAGGATTTGTATTTAATTATAATTTAAAATTTAAAATAATTTAGGAATTTTATTTATTGTAAATTTTTATTTAAGTATTATATTTAATAATTTAAGATTCGTATTAGTTATAATTTTAAATAATTTAGGTATTTTATTTATTGAATTTTTTTTTATTTAAGTACTACATTTAATAATTTGGGATTTATATTTTTTTTAGAATTATAAATAATTTAGGAATTTATATATTGCGATTTTTTTATTTAAGTATGACGTTAACTAATTTAAGATTTATATTTATTTAGAATTTTGAATAATTTAGGAATTTAATTTATTTCAAACTGATTGAAAGAGTTGATGTGACAATCTAGGAGGCCAACGAATCACTATAGCATTGTACCTATGAAAGTGCCCATGAACTTCTTGCAATGCGTGACATTTGTTCCTCTCGAGATCATCATCTGAGCATTAAACGCTGTGAGATGACCTCTCCTGGTCAACTCGAGATGCTGCCATTATCTCTTGAAGAACGCACGGTTTCCATGAGTTGTTGTATGATGGGATTGTCACTCCCTTCTGGTTGTCGGACCCTACCTTGTATTCCTCATCACACCTAAAAGCTTGAGCACAACTACGGGTGGGACCTGGTTTAATCGTGTCCCATGGTGGGCGCCAAAATGTTCTCGTCGAATGACCTGGTCGTTGGTTGACTTCGAAGACAAGCTCTGGCTCCGTCTATCTCCGTTGGAATTTGCTCTTCCCTTTGTCACGCTTGAACACAACTCCGTTGAGACAGAGGGTGCCCTACTTGTTGGTTGCACTCCGACGATCAAGTCAGTACATGACTTATAAGAAAAAAGAAGTAACTAGTTGGGAAGTAGGGGATGGAAAAGAAATTAGGCTCTGGGAGGATAAGTGGGCGGACAATGTTCCTTTAATGCATAAATTTCCTAGGTTTTTTTCGATATCCTTAGATACTCGTCGCATTCTATCACAAGTTGGGGTTTGGAGTGATAATAGTTGGTCGTGGGAATTGAGTTGGAGAAGGAATCTCTTTGTGTGGGAATCTAGTATGGCTGACCTTTTATTGCAGGTGTTGGATAACCAAAGGTTAACAAGAGAGGGTGAAAATACAAACGATAAATGGATTTGGAGGGATGTAGAATCTACAGACTTTTCTGTGAAGGCAGACTATAATATTCTCTTGGGGGGAGGTTACAGGGTCTAGGGAACCTTTTGTGGAGTTCTGGACATTAAAGACTTTACCATCATCTCATTTTACGGCTTGGAGGGTGTTATGTAATGTGATTGCCACTAAGGACAATCTCTTGAGATGTGGTATACCTATGGCATGTGATCGATGCCCCCTTTGTGGGGTGGAAGAAGAGACGGTAAGGCATCTATTTTTTTTAGTGTAGGGTCTCTTGGAGAATTTGGTGGTTGGGATCTTCTTTGGCTCTACATTATGATGCACAAATGCATTTTAAGATGTTTAAACATATAGGTTTGAAACATGCTATTATTAGGTGTTGGGGGGCATTTGGGTAGGTATTGTAAGTGAAATTTGGAACCACAGGAATAATTTTGTTTTTTAGAATGGGCGCGTAGATTTAGTGGAGGTTTTTACGGTGGTACAAATGAAGACTTGGTTTTGGGTCACTGTAAAGGAAAGATTGACTGATTTCTCTTACTCAGATTGGTGTTTGGAACCTCAATGTTGTATGAGGTATTTGAAAGATTGATTTTTGGTGCTCCTTGGTTAATGTTTTTGTCCAGTTTTGGAAGTTGTGATGTGTTTTGCAGGTTTCTTGGTTTTTTCTATCTGGCAGGGTCGGGTTGATGGTTTTGCTCTTGGGTTGCGGTAAAGGAAAGTGTATTTGAATTATTATATTCAGTTTGGCGTTGGACTTTATATGGTGTATGAGTTTTGATAGATTGATGTGTGGTGTTTATGGCTATTGTTCTGTCCAGATTGGGAAGTTGTTATGTGCTTTGTGCAAGTCTTTTAGTTTATGTATCCTCCTCGAAAGATCGGTTTGTTGATGTTGACACTTGGGTATTTAGAGCTCTTCAGCCTGTTGTCAAAGATCTTGTTTATTAGTTAGATTTTATGTCCTGTTTGAGGGTGTGGTCTCTTTGGTGGGTAGATGTAATTGTATTTGTTGGGATTCTGTATCTTGATTTGGTAGGTTTATGGTTAATGTGTTGTAATGTCTGGTGGATCCTTAGCTGGTTGGGTGCTAGGAAACTTGCTTTGAGTGTTTTGTATAAGGGTTGAAGCACCTTGAAGTGTCTCATTTTATTTTATTTATTCTTTGCTGATAAAAAAAAAGACGGTGTAAGAAGGAGCGAAACGAGTGAGCAAGAAGGAGAGAGAGGATAGGAACGAGAAGCCGAGCAAGCAGTTCGTATCAATAGATGAACGAATTCGCAAAGACGACACAGATAGAGAGAAGAATTGTATCTTATATAATGTTCAGTGTAGTTTGTTGGGTGAAAGAAATAGATAACAATGGTGTCATGTTGCGTGAACAAATCGGCTTTGTGTTGCGTGGCGTGGCATAAAGCAACTTTTTAAGGTAAAAATATCTGATTCTTACATAAGTATATAATTTTATTCATATAAAATATTAATATTGATGATAATTTTCATGATAATTATTATTTTGTGTATTTAAAATTTTAAAATTTAACAATATTATAATATATAAAATAAATATTAAATAATAAACAATAACATGAATATATTAAAAACCAATTTTAGCAAATATTTAATATGAAAAATATCTAATATTCATGATAATAAGTATATATATACATATATAATTTTAAAATTTGAATCATTAGACTGGGTTCTCATTGATAAAAATTCATAAAAAATAATTATATAGATATTTTTAATTTAAATCAGTATCTCAATTCAATAGTGTAATATAAAAAATATATAATTATTCTAATTTTTCAATATTAAAATGGACACTCATTAATAAAAAAATTAATAATTGTTGGTTATTAATTTATATTTTATTATTATTAATTCTGATTTTATTACTCTTAAACTATTTTACCGTTATTATTGCATTAATGGTCAGTTTACATGCCTGTTAGTATTCTATTTTATAACTTTCAGTAATTGTAATTTTATTATATATATTATTGAAGTAAATCAAAATGGAGAAGACTAGCTCAACAGTTTTGCAATCTTGTGCAATTACCTTCAATAAGTTTCTACAACCTTTTGCCTTCTCTTATTTTCTTCAATTAGTTCCTACAATTGGTATCAGAGTCAGTTTGTTATCATGAACTCTACCCAATTATCAGTCTATATCCTTGATGGAAAAAATTACAATCGGTGGTGTGTGCAAATGAGAGTTTTATTTGATTATCATGAGTTATGGGATGTCGTTGAGACTGGAGTGTCTGCATTAGCTAATAATGTAAGTGAGGCGCAACGAGTAGCTAATCAAAAGAAGAAGGACAAGAAGACTTTGTATCTAATCCGTCAAGGGATGAATGACGAGACGTTTGAGCATATAAAAGGAGCAACAACTGCCAGTGAGGTTTGGAGAATTTTGTCAACCAATTATAAAGGTGATGACAAGACCAAAAGGGTGTGTCTTCAAACCCTAAGACGCCAATATGAACTGCTGCAGATGGAAACCATAGAGACTATTGATGTCTATATAAATAAAGTTCTTGCTTTGATAAATCAGATGAAGACTAATGGTGAAACACATTAGGAGCAAGCAAAGGTGGAGAAGATTTTGAGATCTTTAACTCCCAGATTTGAACATGTTACCGCAATTGAAGAGGCCAACGATATTTCAACAATGACAGTAAGGTTATTTTCTAGTTCCCTACGAGCGCATGAGCAACGGATGAATGACAATAAGATTGAAAAACCAATTGAATAGGCTTTACAAGCACAAACCTCAATCGGTAGCTCCTATCATAAACACGGTAGTTCACAAAGCAGAGGATGGGGACATGGTGGTAGTTATTTCAGCAAAGGTCGTGGTGGCCAGAATCAGGGAGGCGCTGAGCAAAACAACACAGGTTTCAATCACATTCCAAGTTCAAATACTCTTGGCGCAGAGAACGTGGTCGCAGAGGACGAGGAGGCCTTTATAATAAATCAAATGTGGAGTGTTATAACTGCCATAAACGCGACCATTATGCAAATGAATGCAGATCAAAATGTGATAATCATGCTGCCAATTATGCTCAAGAAGACAATAATCACGTACAAGATGAAGAGGATATATGCAGTACTAATGGCAGGCACATCAAATGAAACTCCAAACAATCAGACTTGGTATTTGGATATAGGTTGCACGAATCATATGTGTGGTCATAAAGAGTTGTTTGCAGATTTGGATGACTCATTTCGCACATAAGTGAAATTCGATGATGGCAGGTTCGTTTCGGTGACTGGAAAAGGGTGAATTCTTATTACATTGAAGAATGGTGATCATAGGTACATCTATGATGTTTTCTATGTACCGGATATGAAAAGTAATCTGTTGAGTATGGGACAGCTGGCCGAAAAGGGTTATGTGATGCACATAGTTGAAAATGAATTCTCAATTTTTGATAAAAAAAGGTAATTTGATTCTTAAAACCTTTTTATCAAAAAACCTCATGTTTCTCGTAGATATTCATATGGGTGATTTCAAGTGCTTGAATGCAATAGTGAATAATGAATCGTGGTTATGACATTTACACTTTGGGCACTTAAATTTTCAGAGTTTGGAAAATCTCTCCAAACGGAATTTAGTGAATGGTTTACCCCATATTCATCACCCTAATCAATTGTGTGAGGCTTGCATTTTTTGAAAGAATCATAGGATACCATTTGTTAAGGAGCCTTGGCGTGCAAACTTTCCTTTGGAGCTTGTTCACACAGATGTTTGTGGCCCGATGAACTTATCATCAGTTGGAGGTAATAAATATTTTTTAACCTTTATTGATGATTTTTCAAGGAAAACCTGGATTTATCTATTGAAAAGCAAGGATGAGGTATTTCACCGCTTTAAAATATTTAAAGCATTTGTTTAAAAAAGGTAACAAAGATAAAAAGATATTTTATTTGTTGCAATATTATTCTGAAGATAGAAAATGAAAAAGATATTTTATTTGTTGTGATATTATATTTTATCCTTTGTGATATTATTCTGGAGATAAAAGATAAAGGAATATTTTATCTGTTGCGATATTATATTGTATCTGTTGTGATATTATTATGAAGTTAAAAGATAAAGGAATATTTTATCGGGATATAGAGCGTAGTAGTGTAAGAATACATGTCTAGGAAAGTTTTGGCGAGGAAATACTTGGTATTTAAGCACGTCCATTGGTGACCCACGTCTCTTTCCTAGGGAACTTACCTCGTGTACTAGTTCACGATCTACAATGTGCAAAACTCAGGTTCATAGAAGTGTTGGGCGACGAAGCTCATTGACTGAAAATCCAAAAGAGGAAGAAGTAGACACGATTTTACAGGTCAGTACGTTAGAGACCTGGATCACCCCATACCAGTTGGAAAGCAAGTTGTCCCCCAAGTGGACAGGATCATACCGAGTAGTTGAAGTGTTGGGGAATGGTGCATACAGTGCAGGGCTATAAGGTGGCTCTCTTTTTCCCTTAAAGAGAGTTTTTTAATGAGACCATCTAATAAATGTCGCTTATGATGCATTATTGTTGCTGTTGCTTATTGTTGCTCTACATATTGTTTAATTTGTGAGCAAGTGCATAAACGAGCTATCTAGAGACATAGGTAAGTCGCCTAAGACGGTGTCACCCGGGCTGCAGGTGCTCTACAGGATGAGCAAGTTACATAAACGAGCTATCCAAAGACGTAGATAAGTCGCCTAAGCTGGTGTCACCCGGGCTGTAGCTCTACAGGATGAGCAAGTTACATAAACGAGCTATCCAGAGACGTAGATAAGTCGCCTAAGCCGGTGTCACCTGGGCTGTAGGTGCTCTACAGGATGAGCAAGTTACATAAAAAGTGTTATCTAGAGACGTAGGTAAGTCGCCTAAGTCGGTGTCACCCGGGCTGTAGGTGCTCTACAAGATAAGCAAGTTGCGTAAATAAGCTATCCGGAGACGCATGTAGGTTGCCTAAGTCGGTATCACCCGAGCTTTAGGTGCTCTGCAGGATAAGTAAGTGCATAAATTTGGCTAAGTGCAGGATATGTCGAGCTAACAACATGGTCGATGCCATGTGAGAACTAGACACTATGAGAGATGAGCAAGTTGTGCAGGTGCCCGTTATCACCCGAGCTGGGCGCTCTGTGAGATGATTTCAAGTTGCATAGTTTAATTGTCCAGTGGTACGCTGGCAAGTGCCTTGCAAAAGTTGATGATGACGAGGGTACGTGACAAAGCAGAATGTTGAGCTAGTATGTTGAAAGAATCACCATGCCAGAAGGGCACAATTATCCGAACATGCGCCACATGAGCAGTACTTGGCGAGATCAAGGTAGGATGCCTTTGGATGCGCCACATTCGAGCATTAGGCTGTAGTGCCTATGGAAAACGGTTCAATAAAGGTCAAAGCACTTGAAAGCCTCTTCGCTTAGCCAAGCTCAGCTCGAGCCTGGGGGCTTGTGTACTGGGCAGGAGCTTGGAGCTCGGTCCTCGGTCTTGGACCAACTACTACTCGGTTCTCGGGTAGGATAAAAGTCAGCTCGGCCATGGACCTGGATTCAAGGTAGCGGTGTTGGGCCTGTTTGGTTAATGGGCCTAATTTTCTAATGATGTGCTATGATTTAAATTCAAGTTGTATGTACTTAAAGATAAAATATAAAGAGATATTTTATGAACATATAAGATAAAATATAAAGAGACATTTTATAAAGATATAAGATAAAATATAAAAGATATTTTATCTATTTGTTGCACGTTGATAGATGTTACTAACCCTAAAAAGATAGGGAGGTGTATGTATAACAGAATGTGGTTTGCAGTTTAGCACCTAAAGGTCATTGGTGCATGTGGCAGGTGGTTTTCTGTTAGAGATATAAGATAATGTGGTCTAAAATTACTTAACTGTGAAGAAAATTGATAGCAGGTCATCACTTATTCCTACACAGGTTACCACATAGTCTGACATATTACATTGACACTGAGATTAGATAATTATACCTTGGTTTTCTCTACTGAATTCAATTTTCACACACCTCATGCACCACCCCACACAAGAACAACACAAAGCTAAAAGTTTCTAAAATTACTTAATTGTGCA